>RWZD01000005.1_pt1 | contig 190702 bp, 175 predicted proteins | sample 2187771 | NCBI WGS metagenome assembly RWZD01 (sample SAMN10531866, study PRJNA481165) | viral metagenome | isolation source: viral particles purified by filtration and ultracentrifugation from about... | place: USA: Tennessee
TGAATCCGAGCGACTGTTTTACAAACAGTCTAATAGTGTGGCCAATATTAGTTGACCACTTCATACCGTGCATTTCCGATTCGATGGTTGCATGTCAATGATGATGCTCCGGGATGGGAGGATGCTTGGGATATTGTTGACCTTTCTGACGTAAACGAGGATGAGGAAGCAAGTGACTGCTTCTTTGATGATTTTAACCGATATAGAGGAACCAAAGTCGGAGGCTATCCGATGGAGATACAACATGGTGCGGGAATTCAAGATTTTGTCTTTCAGGTGGGATCTGAGGAAAAAGTAAACTGGATGTGGGCTGACAATGGTATTGGTTACTTTCACAAATCACCAGAGGGGGTCTGGACGTTTTCATGTCAGTTTTATTAGAGGTACAACGCCCGCTTCTCGCTCAAAACCTAAACTCACCAGAGCCAACGTAGCTTGGGCTCTTGCCAGAACCCAGCCTGAGGTCAAGATGCTTGCATAGCGAGTATATCAATTATGACCATGATATAGCCTATTTGACAATCACATCAATAAACAAGCCCTCTATTCATTTTTATCTTCTTTATATTTAAGAGCTAAATCATCATAAAAATCCCCAGTAAGATACCAGGGAGAGCGCAGCTTCTGCCATAATAAGTGGTAATAGTAATTGATTTTAGGGTAACCTTTTTTTCTAATTTTTTTATGTCGTAAATATAAACTTCTTGCAGCCACACTAAACCCATAATCCAAAAACTTTAATTCGATTTTCTCTGAAATTGTGAAACTGTTATCAATTTCATAATAAATCGCCTTATCTGGCTCTTTACAACGACTAGCTTCAATATCAAAGGCCCCTAAGGTTCCTAGCCAGCTCGCCTGTGTGCCTCCAAACATTCTTTTATGAAAATAAAGCTTGCTCATGCTTTTAAGTAAATCTTCAGCACCTTTTTTCGAAACATGTTCTTTACATTTAAAAGTTATAAACGTATTTGAATTTTCCCCTAACAAGTTTACATCAATAAGCCTTTTATAGTAATCGGCAAGATTTTTACGGTCTATACGGAGCATCTTTAAATCAAAGTTTTGGATATCAATTTTTTGTTCCTTCTCGATAAGTATCATTGACTGCAACGATCTTTGCAATATCCTAAGTTCAAAAAGTAAACCAGCACGAATGAACAGCGACGATAGCTCTGAGTTAGGTTTCTTCGCATATTTATCAATATTATGTGAATACTTTCCACATTTAATAATATCGCAGCTAACCAATTCGCGATAAAAGCCGAGAGGTGCATCTGGATACTCAAATGCATAACAACCTTCAGTCAGTCTACAACAAACAGGGTACGGCATGGATGATAAATCTAACGCCTTATCATCCATTACGTCATTAACTATCTGCGAGAAGAGTTCTTTGTCAACACCATTCTTTTCGGCAAGTATGATAAGCATAATGATACTAAAATCTCTTTTTTTATCTGATACTTTCTTATAGGTATCTCGATCAATAGTTTCGTCCTCAGTATTGTGTTTTTCACAAAACTCATAGACATCTGAAATATATTTTTCATCAACGGACAAAAATATTTCAAGGGCAGCCAGTATATAGTGCTTAGTTATCTCAGCCTGCTTTCCTATCACACCTGCTTTTTGGAGTATCTCATTGAGCCGGTCAAGAATATGGGGATACCAGACTTTGAGGGGTGATTTATATATGTGATGCATCACAACTTGACCGAAGTGAAGCGTGTCGATCGCATCAAATGCTGCTTTTTGTAGAGGTGTTAAAGATGGCATAATTTAGTGTCAAAAAAAGTAAAGTAATATTACCCATTTTAGACACTATTAATCTACATTACAATCCATCGCATACCAGCCAACTGGCTCGGGAAGCGAATAACGGAGGGCCGTTATTCAACAGATAACTTAAATCGTTCCAATTTTAAGGGGTAAAAATATGTACACTCATACTCAACCTATAAAAATTCTCCGTATTTCTGCTGTTATGGCCAAACTCGGTATCGCCCGCTCGACAATATACGACTGGATGAATCCTAAATCAAAACGGTATGATCCTACTTTTCCAAAACAGCGGCAGTTGGGAAAACAGTCTGTTGGCTGGTTGGAAGAAGACTTAGATAAATGGTTGCTTTAATGTAAGATAACCTCCGTCTGAATATATTGTGCTAGCATTACTGAAGATGGCTTTCCAATAATAACCAGATGCACTTTGTACTGACCATTACGGACGTTAGCTCTATAACGTCCGTTCTTCGTTAAAAGCCAACAGATAAATTGGTTAGGCACTACGAAAAAATTTGGGTAACAGACAGAAGAAAGCGATATACCTATTGGCTTCATATCAATTTTTCGTGAGGGCAATTTTGGTCTATCCAAAGCAACCTCGAGTAACAGGTAGTGCTTTTAGAAGCAGCAGTAACTACATTCATAGATATCCAGCACTTTGAAATATTTAGTACAAAATGAAGGAGCATTGTCATTTTATCTCAAAAGTGGTTGGCAGATCATGTTTACAAAAAGGACAGAAAGGATGATTATTATCTAATGGGCTCAAGGGTAAGATAAGTTAGTGTCTACTGAATTGGTGGCTATTCAGCTTGAATAATACGAACACGACTCTCTTCAACAAGCCCCAAAGCAGGTCACCCCCGACTCATCCCAATAGACCGATACCCATCGTGATACCTCTTTGTATGATCCTTTGCTAGATAATCCATGCAATGAAGTAAACTCACTAGCCGCTGAGAATAGTCTTCTTTATTGATATTAAGTACATGAAGCCCGTTTTTTGTAAAATGGACAAGCCCTTCGTATTGGGCTAGCTCAATTCCTAATGCACTACACCATGCTTGCTGGATTAATCCCGCTAAGCTGGTAGTTGATTTAAAGTCCCCTGCATTCCAGTAGAAATCTTTATTCAGCAGTAATAAAGCGTGGTAATGCTTACGCCTATTACGTTCACCAATCTCACGTACCCAAATATACCGCAAACGATTGTGCCAGTTACGTTCCCAATCGTGATTTTTATTTCTACTAGCGACGTCAATTTTTGCTTTTAACGATTCAATAAAACGCGTTATCTCTTTATTTGAATCACCGTATTGGTAATAAGAAGGAAAACGGAGATCCACTCGTAAAGCAAGCGTACGAGGAAACTCTCGTACGGCATAATTAATAACATCCGAGAAGGATTGCTGGTATTGGGAATTATAAGTATAAGGTTTCATCTTTATTTTGACATCCCTAAATTAGATATTAAAAAGAAGTGTCGGTATCAATAATTATGTTATTCTAATTTATATTATTACGATGATAACCAATGAAGCATAAGAGATGCTACCTCATTAATTAACTTAGCATACATTTAGTTAATGGAATTAGAATCCATTTCTATTAAATGACATTAATTATAAATCATCATTAAATACATAAAGTAATAAACATATATTACTATACCGACACGATAAAACTTAATAATTAGATAGGTTAAAAGCCATAGACCTTTATTAACTCGTTAAAACGTCATAATTGTGATTATTTCACTCTGATATTAGTTTGGCCTATTTCTAAATTTTCACCATGCTATTCTTGCTACTAATAGCAGAAATAGCACAGTCTAGTTCCTGAACCACTGTTTTTTTGTATAACTATTGTTAAAAAAAGTAGGACCTTGGCATACCCATAAAATTTGTCTTTCACATTGTTTAATATCAATACAACCTTCATGCTCTAAACGTTTTAGAACAATATCTAATCTTTTTCCTTTTCTTAATGAATTGGGCCCCATCTGCCGTATATCATTTTTACGTATAATATTGCGATTTTCTCTACGATAGAAATAATCTAACCAATCTAATAACTTAACCTCTTCATCCCACTCGAGTGCACCAAATATATTATTAGCCTGCTCCATATACCACAAGCAAATATCTTTAGCTTGTCTCACCGAAACTTTATCTATAAGAACAAAACCCCGTTCAAAATAACTTAATAGGGCCGATAAACGTGCAATGTTATTAGCCATCTTTGATGCCGTATCCTTGATATTTTCGTAGTCTCCCCCTCTTCTTAATTGCTCTTCAATATCATTATAAATTTCTTTCCACTCTAATTCAGCTTGAGGATCAAAGGTTACACATTCTCGAGTTTTTTGAGAACTCGACTTTAAATAAAGGCACAATTTCTGATGAAATAATTCAATATAGGTATGACGATTATTCGAATATTCGCGAATAAATCGTGACCCTTGTGTCGATAATTGCTCATCAATAAATACAGGTAAACAACGTGCAAAAAAACCACTTCCCTTCGCTTTTATTCCGCTCTTCTTTAAATATTCTTCAAAGATAGCTTGTTGCACCATCACGGATAAAGTGATCCGCCCATTTTCAATCTGAAAACTTTGCGTTGTCTTTCGCTCTACTTGAAAAGAGACACCATCCCAGATGGAATTAAGAAAACTAAGATCATTCATCACTTTGCGATCTAAGATATTCGCACCTTCATCGGCAATTAGCCCAATATTGGATTGATGAAGAAACATATTCTGTTGCAGCGCTTCCGGTGTCACATTGTTGTAGATACGCTTTTCACTCTTTGGCAATCTTGGGCACAGTTGGCTATGCGCGAAGTAGTAAGCATCTTCTAATTCAGTTGCTAGCCCCTTTTTAGCTTTTTTTTCAATACTCGCTAATATGGCTTTTTCTTTGACTTTCCAAATCTTATGTTCTGCCGCATATTTGGCCATTAAAACTTCATAGTTCTGCGCAGATATTCTATCGTGTTCATAAATGGGTGCTAATACACGTCTATCGACACTCGTTTTCCGTTCACCCGAGTTTGCAATAACAAGGAAAAATAATGAGACAGGGGACCGTAAAGATGATGTGACCTGTACATCTAATTTATCTTGCAATGACAAAGATAATGCACTCAGCACTGAAGAAGCAATTAAAGGTACAGGGGCTTGTGTTTCTTCTCTTAAATCTAAAATAACTTCTTTTAGATTCCGAGGAAAAGCGTTTAGTGGAAATCGATTCATGTAAACTCCATTAGTACGTTGTCGTTGAGTCATGGCAATAAATCGTAATCCTTAACCTGCGTCAAGTAGGCAAAAAAACCATTGGATTGTATTGTTCTTCATTAGAATCAAAAGTTACATTTACTTACAATTTTCCTCACCCTATCCCCTCTTTTTCTAACGCTTAAACGAGTTTTTATGGCCCATGTCCTTCACAAGATATTAAATATTCTTAATCAAATATTTTTCAGATATATATCACTTACACGAAACTCAATAATTACATTAATATCAATCAGTTAAATTAAATCAGTGACACACCCTGTCATTTCCCTTCATTTTTATTCCGAAAAAAAGTCAAATAGCCGGACATAACCTGTCCGGTGAGGTTGTTATCGTGGTGTTCTCTTTTTCAAGCTAGGGAATAATACTGATGGCAACTTACCGATTAGATAACGATTTAGCTTTTTTACGTGAATGCAGCAATGAAGAACTGGGCTTGCTCGTATCTGTTCTGACTCATGACAGTAAAGACGGACAAAAGCGTTGGACTGAAACCTTAACCAGCTCGCCTGAATATCAACTCTACCACCCTGAGCACCAGCAATACTGGATGTCGATTGCGGCAGAGCTGCAGGCCTTTGGGGCCAACAGCTTGATGAGTCTCGTCCGAGGCAATAAGGGCGTGTTGTACCGTGAAATCTTACAGGATGTCTGTGACCACCTTGATGTCAATTACCCTAAGGAGGGAAATACTGAAACCTTGGAATTAAATTTGTTATTGAAAGTATTAGAAAAAAGCTTAAATGAGCTGACCACGGAAGAGCTACAAGCCTTCTCTCGTGATATGCAACTTAACCTCACCAACCCGACGCCCCAACTGATTTTGATTGCTGTTCAAGCGGCTATCCGTACCTCTGGCATTGCTGCACTGGAAGTGGCCACACTATCTGCCATTGGTGTGATTAATGCGCTAGGCGGAGTTGCCACCCTCGGTACCCTCTTTGCGGCACACCGGGCACTTTCCTTAATTGCGGGTCCGATTGGTCTTGCAGTGAGTTCTGCATGGCTTGTCGCTGACTTAGCTGGCCCCGCTTACCGCGTCACCGTCCCCGCCTGCATCATTGTGGCGTATTTACGACAAAAAGCCTTATCACAATAAGGCTCACCACTCCCATTCTATCCGCTTGCCGGAGCTATTTTAATAAGGACAACATCATGTCGACATCTGTGTCTCGCCATGACCGGCTTGCGTCTCGGTTGGCGTTTATCATCAGTCAATTATTTCGAGGAGAAACCGTTTATTTATCGGCACTTTCAGAGGAGCTCAATGTCTCGACCCGTACCCTACGACGTGACTTTAATGAGCGCCTTCAGTATCTGGACTTGGAGTTTCATCAAGGTGGCTATCGATTAGCCGCGTCACAGCGCCCTTTTCGTACCGATAAGGATATACTGCGCTTTGCCGCGATTACGCATGTCACCTCACTGTTTCCTGCCCTAGACAGGAAGCTGCTGACGGTCTTACTCGACCCGACGGTTGATTCACCGTTCATTGTCTACCATACACCACCTGAGCAACGTCCCTCGCTGTTTGGGGGCTTTTATATCCTGACACAAGCCATTGTAAAACGGCGTTTACTGCAGTTTGCCCACCAAGGAAAAAGCATCACGAATGTCGCCCCGTATAAGTTGATTTATTACCACGGTCATTGGTATCTCGCCGCCGATATCGCTGAGCACATTCATGTCTTTGATGTGATGGCCTTGCAAGATGTGGTTATGACGGCACGGGGCTTTCGTTACCGTGAAGCTCTCAACCAACGGTTATGTGAAGAGGCGTTTATTCAAGCTTTGCCACATTACCAATATATCCAATCCTTAATAAAATAATGGAGTTCATCTTTATGAAAAATGTACTGTTTACGGCCTTAATTTCGCTAACGGTTTGTACACAAGCATTAGCACTTCGCTTACCCGGAGAAATTCAGCCGACACGCTATACCTACTATTTAACACCAGAGTATGGTCAAAAATTAAAAGAGAAAAATGAGAGTAATGAACGACCTATCCTAGGTGTACCACATGGTGAATTGACAGGTTATACCCCAATTCGGCAAGCAAAAGGTTTTCCTGCCCCTACCGCGATGACTTGTATTAGCAGTGTTTACTATAATCGTGGTGCAGAGGCTAATTGGTTAAAAGTCGCCTGCGTCGATAATAATGGTTTATCTTATTCAGCCGATAAAAAATGGCCACCTAAATCAATAGCCAAGCGAGTTTGCACTGTAGGTCAATCAGGCTGTGACTCTTTTTTAGTTTTGGATAGTGATAACTGGTCTGGTCCTCAATAAGTTACGCTCACCCTTACTTGAGCCTGTTCTCACACAGGCTTACTTCCTAGGAATTCATCATGTCGATTTTTAAACTTATCGCCACCTCTGTGAGTGTTGTGACACTGGTGTCTATCACCTACTACGCCCAGAAGACGGTCAACGAGCAACTTACGCTTGAAGGCGAGTATTCTGATGCGGAAATTCAAGCCGCTCGACTTGGAGCGACGCTAGCGTGTACCACGTTATTAGGTGGTGCCATTGAGCGACTACTTAATGGGCTATTTAGCGAAAATTAAAACTCAATTATTTCAATTTAATAACAGCATAACGGCAGGCCAACGGGTCTGCTTTTTTTATTTCGTCATATCCACAAAAGGGCTTTCTTATGACACTTGAACCCATCATCGCAACACACGTTTCCAATCAGCAGCGCACGCATTTTTGGCAAACCTACTTTGGCACCGTTAAAGGCTTCGCCACCTTTGAAGTTGTGATATTTACTATCATGGGCCAGTTCTGTAAGGAGTACACAGGCGGCTATTGGGAGTACTGCACCTTACCCAACGGTGGCGCATTTATTTATCCTGATTTGGGCTCTGAAAAACTCACACTGTTCAATATGCACAATGGCAATGAAGCAGTACTGAGCCCTGAAGCGGCAGGTGTGGCTGTTTGCTTGATGCTGTATAGCCAGTGGTCATTTAGAACGGAAAGTGAGCTGCTCGTTGAGCGTTTCAACCAACTTCGTGATTACGCTATTCAACACCCTGAAAGCTCGGCTATTTTCCATCTTATCGATTAACAACGCCCTTACTTGATTCTTTAAGTTTTACCTATCTACTTTATTTTCAAGGAAATTCATTATGACTCGTTTAGCTTCCCGCTTTGGTGCGGCGAATAGCATTCGTCGTGACCGCCCGTTAACCATCGAAGAATTATTCCGTACTGTACCTAGCGTATTTTCAGAAGAGAAACATGAATCCAGAAGCGACCGATACACTTATATTCCAACCATTACCTTACTCGACAGCCTACAAAAAGAAGGCTTTTATCCGTTCTTTGCTTGTCAAACTCGTGTACGTGATACCAGCCGCCGAGAGCACACCAAGCATATGTTACGGCTTAGACGACATGATCAAATTACGGGTATACAAGTACCTGAAATCATCTTACTTAATAGCCATGATGGTTCAAGCAGTTATCAGATGTTGCCGGGGCTATTTAGAGCGGTATGTCAGAATGGTTTAGTCTGTGGAGATACCTTTGGGGAAGTGCGTGTGCCACACAAAGGTGACGTTGTTGGCAAGGTTGTTGAAGGGGCTTATGAGGTATTGGAAACCTTTGATACGGTAGCTGAAAAGCGCGAACAGATGCAATCACTATTGTTACCGCCACCAGCACAGCAAGCCTTGGCGCAAGCGGCTTTGACGTATCGTTTTGGTGAGGAACATCAACCGATTACCGAAGAGCAAGTATTACAGCCTCGTCGTTGGGAAGATAAAAAAGATGATCTCTGGACGGTATATCAACGTTTACAGGAGAATTTAATCAAGGGAGGATTATCAGGTAGAAATGCGAAAGGTAAGCGAGCTCGCACACGTTCAGTGAATGGTATTGATGGGGATATCAAATTGAATAAGGCGCTGTGGGTGATGACAGAAAAGATGTATGAGCATTTTTCTGGAAGAGAGAGGATATAAAAGCTTAGCACATCGTTTTTCATAAAATGATGTGCTTGCTATTTATTGATACTCTTATTAATTGCCAAACAATGATTGAATTAACACCTGAAAATAAAATAGATTTTTAAGCACTCAGAGAGGTCGTATTCAAAAGTACCTCAGCATTAGATAAACTACAGTCTACTTAATACTGAGTACTTTAAGTATGTCGAGTGCTTTAGAACAAGTATGATATAAATATGGCTCCATAATGCAGATTTTTTCAAGCATTAATAATACCCTAGCCATATTCTCTTTAGTAATTAACACGTAAGATATCTCAGTACTCCACTTCCCTATATATTCTGCCCAATCATCTTTATTTTCAAAAGCAGCAGCAGCAACAATACCGATAGCTAAAAAATTCTCTGGCTCAGACTCTACATCAAGATAAGACCTGTACATACGGCTTAAAGTCATAACTGAAGATGCTAACTTTTCATTTTTTGTCATACATGAAACCTGTGCTAAACCTACTAATACTTGATAAACAGAATCTTTATCATTAGCTTCCTCCAATTTATGCTGGGCATTTTCTAGTAATGATAGTATCTGCTCTATATACTTATTATCAATACTCCAGAATGGTGCAGAATTAACCAATACTCTATAAGAATTTAATGAAGGCTCTATTTTAAAATGCTGGTTAAGTAAAAATGAAATATCCTCTGGAATTATTGGTGGTGGAAGGTTCCCCTCTAATGGACCAGGCAAAAACGAATAAAGTTTTAATTTAGCTCCAGTTTGGAGTTCTGATTGAAAATAATCACAGGTCTCATTTTGTGAAAATTTTTCACATAGAACTGCTATTCTTCCATATAATTCATTTTCTAGCTGTTCTTCAGTTAAATAATTAGGTAGCCATCTAGGTTCATTTACCAAATCAAGAAGTGTTTGACATAAAAAATATAGCCTTCTCTGCTCATTAGCCCATTGTTTAATATTTCCATAAGAAATGTCTTCATCTAAAATTACTTTTACAATTAAAGATGCATGTGCAAATGCAGCAAGCCGCCTATAAAATGGTGGCTTATTTATGAATACTTGTAGTTTAGCAAGCTCACCATCTGTATAAATCATCAAAGAACAAAGTAAATATAAATTTTCTTTCGTTTTAGCAGATGATATACATTCAAATAAACTTTTCAAAATCTCATGAGATTTATTTCTAAAATTAAACATACCTATTTCTATGCATGAAATCAGCAATATCGGATGACATGTATTAATGGCTACCCTTGCTATTTCATTAAATTTTTCATAGTCATTGATTTTTTTTGAGGCTCCCATTGATAGAGAGTTATGGAAGCAAACTAATAAATCATCTTCACAAACATCGACTATCAACCGCTCTTCAAAAAATTTCATCAGCTCATTATTACTATATTCTAGAATATTTTTGCTATCCTGATACTTACCAACTAATCTTTCATAATAAATTTCATCATCGGGAACCATTACTAACAATTTATGAGATTCAAACTCTCTCCTTAATAATAACTCCATATATTTAGGAGAGAGTTCCAAGTTAATCAAAACATCAACAACATCATCATCACACATTGATTCAGCAGAAATTTTATCAATCCAAAACTCATAATCTCTAAAAGGAATTTTTTTATTTATCACTTCATTTTTATATATTTCAATTCTCTTCATTACATCAGGATGTAATAACCAAAAAGAATTATCAGTAAATTCAACGTCCCTTCTACGTAATAAAAATGAAGGTATATCATTTGGATGAAACTCTATCTGCCAAGTATTATCTTCAATATCATCCACATAAAAAATTTCTTTATTGTTATTAAATACATAACGAATTGCATTGAAAATATTTTCTCTTGAAAATGAGATTTCACCATTATTTAATCTAATTATACTATCTGTTTTCACTCTCAATTTCTTGACTAACTCTGTATCAGATAATAGCTCTTGTTTGATACTGTTTGGGAAAAGCTCAATGGCATGTGATACCATAAGCTGTTTAATAGTATTATTTTTTTTCATTCAACATCCCCTTTATTTTTGATTCATCAATAATATTTCTAATCTGGTTTTTAGTTGAATCAACTAAACTCTTAAAGCTAGTAGGGTCAGTATCTTTTAATGGCTCTAAAATAAAATCATCTAACCATTCATTATAGGCTATTTTTCGTTCTCTAGAAAGAGACTTTTCTGCAATCAATAGAGAGTTAATTTCCAAAACCTCACCTGAATAGGCAATTCCCTCATCAGTTCTAACTTGATGAGCTTGTGCCCATTCTCGGTATCCCATTAGCTTATAAAGCCAGCAAGATCTAGCTCGACAAGTTTCGACGGAAATATCCATTGACCATAAATTTTTTATTACTGTTGAGATAATTCTTAGTATTTTGAGTAACCATTGAGCATCTCTAGGTAGTTTAACTAATCCATTGATTCTAATTAATGCCAAGTTTTCTTCTATTAATCTAAGATGCTTTGTAGGCTTTAATTGACAATTAACTATATCTGCTTGTTCCAAGTGATATTCAAGTTCTTCACTCGTAATAGTAATAAATTCAAAACCAAGCTCACGAAGTGATGTTCTATACTCAAATTTTTGCTCAATAGTAATTATTCCTTTATGAAATAAAGTTTCAATAAAATTTAAAGATGTAAAAATTGGAATATCTCTTTCATTAATAGAAAATTTTTTATGTTTACATATATATCTATCATCCATAAGTATAGCATCACTTATATTAAGTGACTCTAAAATTTCTGATATTACCAATGCACTTTTATTTTCATCCAGATCTGGATTTATTCTATTAGATGGCATTTCGGAAATTATTATCTTTCCATTACTAATACCTGAGAAAAACCGTTCTCTTAGATTTTCTATTTTCAGACCAGACTCCGTTATTATAGTCTCATAATTGATTAGTGTTTTATATTTATTGTATGTATCATTAAGTACATATATTTCAAATCCAGCATCAGAGATCTTATCTAGCATATCAATAGTCATGAGATAAGTTACTGATAATGAATCAATAAATAACTTAGCCCCATCCTTTATTTGTATATCTTTTGGCCATGGTTTTTCATGACTATTTAAGTAGCTTAAAGCGTATTTACATTCACTTTCAGTTATTATTCCCATTTCTTTTATTTTTAATATTAGTTTAGATGAAGAAATAAGACATTCACGGTATTTTGAAACATCCGCTTCAGTTTCACGAAAACCGTCACCAATTTTATAAATAGGATATGAGGATACAACTAATGCTTGTGCCCCATTGTTACTTTCTATATATGATTTTTCTAGCATAAAGGTCAACTCATCACCTATATTCATTGCTAACTCTGGATCATTAATCTTCTTAGGATGAAAAATTGTGACTCGATTATTAGAAACTAACTGTTGAAAATATTTTGCTCTTTCTATCTGACTAGGCTGATGGTATTCAATTTTTTGTTTTTCTTCAAATAGCCACCACATAAAAGCATGAGGGATAACTACTTCATCGAAACAATCAAATAAAAATTCTAATATTCCAATATTAGATAAGACTAACGCGCTAGACAGATCAATTGCTATTTTATTACCAGTAATAATTTCATTGGTATGAGATATATCATATATTGGTACCAAATTTTTCCATCTAATATCTTTGGCTTTCTTATTCTCTAATGACTGTATTAAATAAAAATTTGATACTGCTTTATTCGTTAGCTCAGCAATGGTAAATATTGGTGAATCTCCATTTAAATATGCCTCAGATATTTTTTCACTTTGAGATTTATTAGCTGAAACCATATCTTTCAAATCATCTAGTGAAAATTTGTATAATGGTCCCTTTTCATTAGAAAGAGACATAGCCTTATTAAGCCAATCTGCCGTTTTTTGATGCTTGTCTAAACCTAAGGTTGTTGCTGTCATATATGACGATGTCAAAACATCAGGGTCATTATTAAATTTATCGACCGCAAATTCAATTAACTGCTGTGTTCGCTTTAGAGAAATAGCTTTCGCTAATTGAACTGCTTGCATCAACTCGTTTGAGGTGAGTGAATTCCGATTTTTCCATCTATCCTCAATAAAAATACTTAGCTGATCCCAATCGCCACTAAATACAGATAAATTAACCTCTAGTATATTTAGATCAGTATTATTTATTCCTTTACTTTTTAATATTTCGACCTCTTTTTGTGCCTCACCTAAATTTCCTTTTCTAAAAAGTGCCCAAGCCCAATGTATTCTTAATGATTCATTATCTCTAATTAAACTGATATTCTCTAGCAGAAATTGGTAAGTTTCTGATGTTTTTCCAATTGAAAGAGATGCATTACAAACTCGATTTGCATCATAAGTTTGTCCTGTTTTTTCAAAAAGCTCTCTACTATATGTATAATACTGTTCACTAGGCTTTTTCTTTTCCAAAAGGTTAACTAAATAAACTAGATCGCTTGTATTTTTACTAGCTTTATATTGACTTATAGCTAAGGCTACTGGGTCTTTTCCTTTTATCGATTCTATTATGTTTCGTATATTTTGAATTTCATCACTATGGTTACACTCTTCTTGTAATTTTTGGAAAAGTGCTTCCGCATCATCTATTAAGCCAGCTCTTGCAAGTGCTTCTATTTCAAGCATGTGGATAGTAATTGGATTCACACCTACTTCCATTTGCTTTCTATGCTCTGCAATATAATCAACTACTGCTGAAGCTGGTTTTTTAGTATGTGCTATTATAAATCTAGCTAGTGAAAGAACCGGATCATCTTTGTGAATTAATGCTGTTTGCCTGTTAACTTCATTTTCAATTGAATCAATATTAATATCAATGCCGAAATAAAATGCTAATGGAAAATATTCAAGTGTTTTTTTAGTATAATCGTCAAAATAACTTTGGAGTTGTATTTTTGCATTCTCATGTGAATCGTTGCCTCTTAGCTCTAACCATAAAGCATAGCGTTCAGAAAACTCAGCTACTTCCTTAGCACCATAATTTACTGATAAAATTGCACTTTTCATAAATAGCTTTATTGCACGCTTTCTAAAACCAATAGAGCTAGCATCATCAGATAAAGGGAAAGTATCTGCTGCTAATGGAATTGAACCCACTATTATATTGCGAAGCTCCGTTGCTTTGATTGAGTTTCCTAAAAATATAAATGCAGACATCTGAGATAGGGCAATAGAAGTTGATAATGTATCATCATCTAAATTATGAATAAGATCTAGCGCCTTGTCCCATTGATGCATGGCTACCAGAGTTGACAATAACGCAATTTTGCCATCATTATTTAATTGTTCAATACTTATTTTTGCATTATCAAACCACTCTAATGCTAATTTTTCACCATCAATCTTTAACTTAATAATAAAAAAAATAGAGTAATTTTTTTCCTCAAGAAAATATAAAGCTTCATTTATATTATTTAGACTAGCTGCTTTAATGAAAATTTCAGCCATTTTTGTTTCATCAGTTCTGAAAATACTATTAGAAATCGATAATAGTTCTTTAGCTCTATCTAACTCATCCTCTATACATAAATACATAGCGGCTAATGCTAATACATGAGATTTAACTTTAGAAGTTCCTCCTGATAACTCTCCATCAATAATACTTTCAGATAAAATCTGAATTTTTTCAACTGTAGGAAACACACCAAAAAATCTTAAACTAGAAATTTCATCCAACAGTTTTTCTGCCTTTTCATCTTGAAGATGTTGAGCTGTAAATCCACTACTTTTCATTCTAGCTGTTATTTCATTTGCTACATTATCAGGAAGATCTTTTAGTTGTTTTTCTGGGATATTGTTTTTCTTAACCCAAGAATCAATAATATAAACACCAATACCAATGGAAATAAGTGTAAAACCCAAGATAAAATTTGGTTCTGTAAAAGGTACTTTATATTCAGGAATGAAATTTTGGTGCATTAATCCCCAATTTATAAGATCAATCCACCATGGAACGAAAAGAGCTCCAATACCAGCTGCAACTAAAGGTACAGAAATATATTTAGCTAGAGATGGCTTCCAATACACTTTGAGAAAATTAAAAAAATCTCTGATAGCTTCATTTATATCAAGTTTCATTATACTCTCTCAGATAGCACCGTCTTTTTATCAAAATTACGTATATATTAACTGTTTCTATGCCTTGTTGTAACCTATATCCTTAACATTCTATTTTTCTTGTACTTTTAGCTACCCCCATTAAAATATTTATATATTTTTCAATGCATTAGTGTTAGTCTTTAGTTTCTACACTATGATATTTAGCACTGAAATATATAGGGTAAGTTAATGAGCGGTTCATTACTGATATAATATGGTAACTCAATCAAATTATTTTTAGGCACCTTATTAGGCACTTTTGAAAAGTTGAATTGAACATTAGCACTATAAAATCATTTAGTTAAGCGACGAATTCAGACTCCGCCAGCCGGTAGGCATAGAAGATTTCAAAAAATCTCAATGACCTCTCAATGATGGCGGGAATCTATTTCGCACACTATCAGCGATACCGGATCTTTATACGGGAATACTTCTACTATTTAAATACATAATCATCATATCCGTATATTCATAAAAAGATGCTTGTCAATTAATATACTCACCTCCACATAAAATATTACCTCATCCTAACGGGCGAGGCGGGTTATTTAGAAACCCGACGGAAAATTCAAACAACAATTTGAAAAATTTAAAATTGTTGTTAACACGGGTACGATTTTAAAATTACAAAAAAGTTGTAATGATTTAGAGCATCTACACCCTAAAAACGGTCATGCATTCAATATGTAGACCATCATAATAGATCGTGTTCGCGTTCAATAAATATGCTGGGGGGTTCTGGCAGTATCACAAATACCTGCATTATTCACCGTGAGGTCAATAATTTTATCCTTTTTCCCAGATTGGCAAGCCCGATATTCATAATCTACTTGGAATCTTTGGCGCAGGCTTGGCAGCGATAGCATTGATGCTCAACAATTCGCTATCCATGTTTTTTAACTAGATGCGTTGATTGGCAAAATGCGCATTTTACATCGACTTTGAGCATAAATATCTCTATCTTACAGACTGTTCACCGAATTGAATACGAGCTCCAAAAACACATCTCTCATAAAATACCAGTAATTCAATTATTCTCATTGAAACTGAAGAGTGAAAACTATAGTGTATGAAAAAAGTATTTACGCTATTTATTGGAAATAATAGAAAATATAGTACTATACCTTTTAACAGGCTCTTTTCATGTGTTTTTTGATTTAGTCATAATTTGAACATCGAGCAAACTGAGCCCTTGCTTTTTCATTTAGTAACTAGGTAAATCTATGATTAATTTTTTAGAGAGCTTTTATTTCACATTATGCCTCGTAGTAAGTTTTATTATTACTTATTACATTGCTGGCATTGATGCAACACTATGGAGTTCACTCTCAACCCTGCATGGCTACACGATATTTAATAAAGCTAGCCAATATAAAAATATCACCTATTCACTACTGTGTTCTTTTTTTGTCTTTATAGGTTCTGCCTTAGGCTATTTTTTGGGTTTCGGCAGCCTATTTTTGGTAATTCTCTTCATAGCACCTTTTATTTACTACCAGTTTTACAATATAGACTCCTCATTGGATATGTCATTTAAATACTTCATGATTTTTTATATCATAGGGGCGACACTCAACAAATCGAGCTTTGATGGCCTAGTAATAGGCTTGCTGATAGGAACAATCATAACTCTTGTATTTTGCTACACCATCAGTAACCGTAAAAAAATTACGATGTTCCAAATAAAAAAGTATATATCACTAAAAAAAGACAAATTATCATATAGCCTTATTTTTCAATCACTAATCTATTCTTTTGGGTTGCTTTTATGTGTTTTGACCTCTAGAGCAATTAATATTGACCATTTCTTCTGGGCACCACTGACATATATATTTGTGTTAAATCCTAAATTAACTAACATCATTAAGTTAACTAGAGATCGAGTTATTGGCACATTACTTGTTGTTTTTATTTTATATTTTACGTTTAATTTTACTGCCTTTATGCCGTATGTTGGCTTTGCTTTGATATATCTATTTGCTTTTCTAATCCCGATAAGTAACAGCAAAAAAAACAACGTTTTTGGCACATTTTGCCTTACAGGACTTGTTTTATCCTTAATAGAAATGTCAATTTACTTTAACCATATCGATTACCATCTTTTACTTGAAAGAATAATGGAAACATTGATTGGTGGTATATTTGCGATTATATGTAGCTATTTCCTTAAACTAGCAACACAAAAACAATCCGTTAGACATATACGAAAAATACATAAATGAATATCTAAAAATGACTAAATTAAAATTACTCAATTTAAATTTAGAATTAAATTGCTATTATTAATAACTATGCCAAATTAAAACCCATTATTATAGATGCAAAGGCAATTGTTCAAGAATACTATAAAATAACAAATAAGTGCCTCGGTATAACGAGGTAATTTTAGAATTTAAAACAAAAATTCTTAGATTAGAGGAAGGTGACGCTCGTTAAACTAGATAGCAGGCAAGACGGTATAAATAGACATAAAAATAACCTATCGGTGCGTTGGGATTTACTTTAACGTTTTCGATAGTTGTTGAACCATCAGTCTTGGTAACCGTGGTGTACAGCACATATCAGATCTACAGACGTCGCCTTTTCTCCGGGCCAACACAACCAGTTGGCTTTGTCACTATCATCGTTGTCACTATCACATTATCATCGGATGATTGAGCTTGTACTGATAGTGTACCTGTGCCCAAAGCCAATGAAATCCCTATCGCGAAGTGGTGATTATTCATGAAGGGCACCTTAATATTTCATGCAGTAAGATAATACCTTACTGCATGATTTTATGTGATTTTAAGTTTTTCAGAGTGTTTTAAAGGTCTTATAAACACAGGCTAGAAGCCGTGATTTACATTGCCCTTACAAGCCCCCTAAAATAACAATCTCATTCTCATTGCCAATAAAGGTACAGGATGTATCCGTTTGACTGAAATCTATGATGCGGCTTCCTTATGAGTTGGGTCAGAAGCGGGTGATTACACTTCGTGCAATGCCGCCATTTTTAAGCTCCTGATAAGCTTCGTTAATTTCATCGATATCGATCTGTTTGGAAATGAGGTCATCCAAGTTAAAACGTCCTTGTAAATAAAGATTGGCATACATAGGAATATCATGCTTAATATTCGAAGACCCCATGTAAACCCCTTTAATAGTTGCCTGATTAAGCAACACGTCCTCCAAGGCATCAACACTAATGGGGTTATCTGGCTTCGGCATACCAATCACATAGGTAGTACCTCCCTTTCTTAACATCTTGACAGACTGCTCAATGGTAGATTTTGCACCTACCACCTCGAAAGCATGTAAAACTCCGCCATTCGTCATGGTACGAACCGTTTCAACATGATCACCATCTCCCGCCAATACGAAATCAGTCGCACCAAACCGACGAGCGAGTTCCTCTTTAGCCGGTTGAGTATCAATGGCAATAATACGTGTAGCTCCAGCAAGCCGTGCGCCAGAGATGACGTTAAGACCCACGCCACCAACACCAATCACAGCGACCGTATCTCCTGGTCTGATCGCAGCGGTGTTAATCGCAGCTCCGGCTCCTGTTACGCAACCGCAGCCTAGAACAGAAGCTTGAGGAAAAGGTAACTCTTTGGGAACCTTGGCCAGCTGATTCTCATGTACCAAAGTGAATTCTGCAAAAGCAGCAGTACCAAACATCGGTAAGACTGGCTCACCATTAAGGGTTAGACGCTGTCCCTCCCCTGCACCTCGCATAGTTTCCTCAGGATGTTCGCATTGGTAAGTTCGTCCGTCCAAGCAGGCTTCGCAATGGCCGCAATATTGAACCAGAGAACCAACCACATGGTCACCAATAGCGAACTCTCTGACTAACTATAGCTATCTTTGATTCCAAAGGCATATACCCTTTGAGCACCGTATTGGTCACCTGCGTTAAGCTTTTTCAACATGGTCGACTTAGCAAATGCGCCAGTGCCAACATTAAAAGCAAATGAATAAAGCGCGGCTTTTGTATGCTCATCAACAGGGACTTTAACTAGGCGGTCTACCTGTAATTTGGTTCTCATAAAATCCAGCTCTAACAGCTCATTGCATTCTTCTTTGGTATAAGTTTTATTGGGAACAATATCTTTCCCTGTGTGCCCATAGCAGACCGTCAGTACACCAATAACATCCTCGTAGGGCTCATATCTAACCCCCTCATAATGCGCAATCACGGCTAAACCGATAGCCGAAGCCCCTGCACCAACAAGCACAGTGAGTTTTTGTTTGAGTGACATTAGATATTCTTAGGCGCTTTCGCCATAAGTTCGGCAGCTTTTCGTGCAGTGGCTGAGGGGTTTTGTGGGTCAGTTTTATTAACGAGTTCTTCAAATAAACGTGTTCGCTTTCGCTGCTCTCGTCGATTCATAAAAAAGGTAATAAGACCAAGAATAATGCTAAACGCCATCCCGATAATAAAGCCCCACTCATAAAGTGATAGACTTGCAAAGAATGCTGTAAGCCCAGCACTGCCGTAGGCTGCGTTGCTGTATTTATCCATACGCATGATTTCACCCCCTACGGAGTGCCTGAGGTTGAGTTAATAAAAAAGACCACCTAAGTGACCTTGAAGAATTTAATAGAAAAGCAGCACACAATATACTAATTAAAATATTAGTTATACTCTGTCTCAATAATACCCGTTAAATTAAAGTCATAACTACCACCATTACCTTGTGTTTCTGCTAGCCTTATTAAACTAACTTCAACTGGGATTTCTGATGCTCCTGCTTTAGACTTAAACTCTAGTTTTTCATTGGGATTTAATATTTGACCATTTATTTTAGTTTTAACCCCAATATGGCTCGCTGTCGTTTGATATGCTGCACTAGAAAGTTTATGGGCAGCATCAGAAAAATAAACTTTAACATTAACATCCTGCATACATTGATAACTTACTCTGACAAACTCGGCTTGCGTTTCGTATCCAATATTTACATATGTTGGAATGGTATCAAAAGCCAAATTAAAGCTCGACTCGCTTGTCAAATTACACGGAGGAACAACCTCTTCAAAAGAACCGTGAATGTGAAATTGTAACGGTGGATTTGCAGCAAAGCTTGAAAATGAGCAAGAAAAGATAGTGATAGCCATTATTTTTTTAAATTTGAAAATACTCACAATAAAAACATCCTTTTTTTAAATAAACAAGAAAGGAAATTATTACATTTAAAAAAATTAAAAGGCATGAATCTTAATATCAATTAAAAACTAACTATTAGAATAAAAAATTTAACCCACTCAATTTTAGCTTAATTTAAGAATTGCTATTTTACCCATAAAAAATTAACTAGAAATTAGCTTTTTACTATAGACAAAAAAAGCCGCACTAGGCGACCTCTTGAATATAAGCTATCCACAAGACTAGATCACTGAACTTGTAAGGGTTACCTTACATATTAGTCGGTTAAACATAGAAAATGGCATCACTGTCCCCTTTAAATTATGAAGTTTCATTTAAATGTTTTTTAATTTCTAGTGAACACTGCTTAGTGTTATTAACTTCAACTATCTTATGCATAACAGCTGGGGTTGAATCAAAAAAAACATTTAATTGGTTATCAAATCGCTTTGCAAAGCGAAGTAATTCAATGGTATTTAGAATCGTTTCCTTATGTCTTGTTTTTGTTATTTTTGCAAGTAGGTAACGCTTTATTATTCTTAACACACATATCCGATATGGGATCTTCAATCTAATAATCAAAGAGCAGTCTTCAAAGAATGGGAGTATCCGACGATCATACGCGCCTTCAACTATCCAATCTCTTTCCGATTTTATGGCAGAAACAAGTGAATTAATTATCTCAGGAGTATTTTTAATATATTCTCCACTCCTTTTATTCCAATATATATCATCATACGCATAAGTAGGGACATTCAGTTCAATGGCTAATTTTTTAGCTAACGTTGTTTTCCCTGCGCCAGAAATGCCTATAATGCAGACTTTCACTTAAAACCTCACTTATCGTGCTAAACCACAGAAGATCACAAAATAAAACCCTGCCGAAGTGAGGTTCTACTCTTAAGAAAACGAAACACTTGTTGAGGTTTTTAGATATAAAAAAACCCCGCAATCGCGAGGTTTTGAATTGGTAAAATGAGACATCGATTTACTTAATTAGGTATAGAATGTCCATTTTGTAAAAATAATAAACCAGCTTCGGACAAAATGCAAGCTTTTTACTGTTTATTTGATCAGTTTATTTTATCGCTTTGCTAAACGCCTGCTCTGCAATACTTTCCTCAATGAAACATTTGCTGGCCAATGTTTCATAAAACGGTTTCCAATTTCGGCGCCATGTTCTTTCGTTAAGCTCTGGTACCAAGTGCTTTATTGCATTATATGCGACAGATGAGGGAACGCGCTTAAAACCGAGGCCTGCACACCGTGGGCAATCTTTGAATACTGGGACGCCCTGTCGTTCTGTTTGTGCTTCATCCAGTACTTTCCCCCGCCCCTTGCATCGACAGCGCTGTGTTAACTGGCCTTTTCCCTTACATGACTGGCAAATCACTTTTTCAGTTTCCACGATCTCACGCTCAGTATTTGTATATCGTTTGGGCTTGTCCTTGGTAAAGGAGGAAAAGACAGCGTCTCTTGTTGAATATTTTGTTGTAGTGACTTGTTTATCAATCATCCCTTTGCCGCTACAGGTTGAACATGGGAAAACGGAACCTGCCGAACGAGCGTAGTCCTCAAATGCGATTTTGGCCAATATGATTAAACAATGACCTAGTTTTTTACCTGCAGCTTTTGCTACCAGCTTTGGGGTCTGTTTTTTCGCATATTGCGTCAAGGCTTCTATGGTAGAAATTTTATCCTCTTCGCTGACATCATTTTTAGCGAGAAAAGCCGTCATGCCAAACTTAGCCTGAGGATCAATCATCCCCATAGCAGCTATGATGTCCGTTCCAGTTAAACGGTCGGGTGATGTACTGCTCGCAGTATCGCTAAATATCGGTGATTTGGGGTGAAAGTTTTTCAGTGCATTTTCGAGTTTCATTGGTCTTGCCTCTAAATAAAATCTAATAACTGAGCTGCCACATTTTCAGCAACCTGTTGGGTGGGAATTTTACGAAATAAAATACAGTTCCAAAGTACATCGAGGGTGGCTTTGTAGAGTTCACCAAAAGCTAGGTCATTCATTTTGGTAAAACTGATTAATTGGGTGATACGGCGTAGGCTGCCATCAGACATTTCAAAGGTTTCATAATGGCCCAATTGTTCTACTAACCAATAACGGAGAGCATTAAAGAATTTATCAATTGGAGTATTGTCGCCAATTGGCTGCCAATATTTATCCCCTAAATTGAGTATTGCGGAGTAGTTGCGATGGCGTCGTGAATCGCGGTCTTTCTTGAAATCAGCCGAAAGCACACCACCACACTTGATTTTGACGTGCATGAATTCCCTTGCTGGGCGGGAAGCCGAAACAAGAGAGCCGTTAGATATTTTGATAAAGCTATACTGTGCCATACTTTTTCTCTCAGTAGACACAGCGAGTATTTAGATTGGGTGTTCAAGCCAATAAATGGATTATACACAAAATACTGTTTAAATGAACAGTGTTTTGTGTGTTTAACCTACCTATTCCACAGTCGTCTATGATAACAACTTAGATATCCTATTGTTTCGTTTAGAGCCGAATAGTATCACAGTATGTCATCCATTCGAATCAAATTCGCATTCTTACAAGGCTCTCTACTGGCTCTACGTAATGCACAATTTCTTTGAAGCATTTTTACCCCCTACTTACCAAGAAATAACTCAGCCTCAGTAATGCCTGATTCTTTTTGCCGCTTACGTTATTCAGCTTTACGTTCTGTTACTGTTTTTTGTCATTGGCCTGCCACTTCATCTTAGTTTGGTTAATGCACTGAGCAATAACGCTCGATAGATAGCTCATCGACTCGAGCGCCACCAAGATTTGCCCAAAATACGATTGTTGAAAGTACATCTTTTTCGCTTGTTGCGACAAAAAGAGTTATGAAAGATTCTTGGTTCCATAAACCACTTGCTTTATAAACCGATTTTTTCATTTTCACTCCAACTAACGACATCTAATAACCTTATGACAAGACGGCCTTATATCCGTTATAAAATATATAACCATATGATGGGAGCGATTTTCTTTTTTCCAAGTGCATATATTTCAACTTTTAAGCGATGTATTAAACGATTAAAAGATAAATCAAATCACCTCACTTCGGGTTATAAAGCAAGTGGTCTAATAACCCGTTTGTTTTTGATGCCCAGCCAATGCCTTTACAACATTTTGGAATGGAGTTACCTTTGATGACTTAGCTGATATAGCCCTGTATCACTCCAATGGTTTGAGCAAATTCAGACTGATTAAGTTACTGTTATTTTTTAGGTAAATATTTAATCTTATTTGTTAGCTCCTTTTTTACTTAACGATTCAACATTAGCAGTACTAATGACGAAAAATAATAGCAATACTAGTGGCATAATATTAGCAATACAAATAAAATAGATGATATGAATAGAAAAATTTCAGAATCAGACAAAATAGCAGCCCAAAATTTACGTAATATCTGGGAAAGCAAACGTGAATCTCTCAGCTTAACTCAAGAAAAAGCAGCTGAGGCACTTGGCTTTTCTACGCAAGGAGCCGTCAGCCAGTATCTCAATGGCCGTACTGCGTTAAATACAGATACCACATTAAAATTTGCCGCTTTACTTCGTGTTAAGCCTGAAGATATCAACCCCGAATTAAAAATTTTACTCGATTACGTCAGGTCAACAAATAGAAGTGAAGATACCACTCACCCACAACAATCGATTAGAAGCGATCACAACACATTGAGATTAATGGATATATATGCAAAAGCAGGTCCCGGTGGTTTTATTAATAATGACTTCCCTGACACCATAAAATCAATAGAATTCTCTTCCGAAAAGATTTTTGAGTTATTTGGTCGTAAAAGTCTTAAAGGAATTGAGATGATTAATATCAGCGGCGATAGCATGTCTCCGGCAATTAATCCTAGGGATGTTGTTTTCGTTGATACACACAGTGACTTTTTTGATGGGGATGGCGTCTATGTATTTAGTTTTGAAAGCTCCCTATTCATAAAACGATTACAGCGAGTTAAAGGCCGGAAGCTTGCGGTCAAATCTGATAATCCTGCCTATGAAACTTTTTATATTGAAGAAGCTGAGATGCATGATTTACGCGTAATAGGTAAAGTCATAAAGTCTCTTCCAATAAAAATGGTTGATTTTGCTTAACCAAAACAATCAATTAAATACTATCGCTAATATTTTCGGTTTTTTATCGCCTAGAGTAATTAGCAATGCTATTGAATGATAAAAATATCGATGCTAATATTATTTCTACTAATACAAACACAGCAAGTATTTAGATAAGTGTTCAAACCTAAAAATCAGCCTACCTAGGGAAAAGAGTTAGGCTAACGTAAGAGGCAAGACCAGCCAGTTAGGGCTGACAAGCGTTGATTGATAGGCGTAAAAAAACCCACCTAAATGGGTTTCTTTACCTCGGGTCGCCGACCAAAGCTAACCGAGTATTCTGCTAGCGCGACCAAACGCTAGAAGAGGCAAGACCAATGATAAATCACTGATCAACTTTATTTTAAAGGAGCCGCAATAAAAGCACAACCTAAACGGTCTATGCCCACGCTCTATATGGTGAATTTTAAATTTCATCGGTTTAGGGTAACATTTTAATTGCGTTAAAAAACGTTAGGATATATAGCAAGGATAATGAAAAATAGATTGATAAATGGTACAGTTATTACTGCTTATAGCCCTAGATATTCCCCCTCATCAACTAAATAAACTTGTGTTAAATACCACCTGTTACCCTTAAAATTAAATGATATTCATAAATAGATGAGCAACTTTCTGGCTCGATATATTACATAGTAACAATAATAGATAGCCCTATTGTCTATAATCAAAGCCTATAGGTAAGAAAAAGCCTTTGCAATTAGGCCGTTATGCAGGTTAGTTTTACTCCACCCAAATAAAAAAACGCACTTACCGTGTCATTTCATTGATATATAGTTACCTAAAACATGGTTGATAAGGGGTATCACTGATGCGCAACAAGTACATTAAGTAAAATTTATCAACATGCACAGAGAGATAATAGCCCCTTACTTAAGGTAAATAAGCATTCTTTTCTATATCGATACTTTTCCTACTGATAACCGCTTAACCCTATTATCTTTTTCTATTTTGACAAATTACTATAGATAAAAAATCTATAATATCAAATTTAAAGAAATAATTCCTTATGAAAATAGGCGTAACCCTATCTATAAAGTCGCCATGGCTTATATATAAACTTTCATTAATAAGTACTGCACGCAATTGTTTTCGTTTATTCCAATCAACATCGGATTGCACAGTGATTGTCACCCTATTTTCTTTATCATTTAATGTTGAAAGAGTGATTTTTATTTCTCTTTTTTCTTTATCACATCCATATATTACTCCCAACTTAGGGTATAAGTCATAGTTTATATTTTCAAACAAACCGCTGCTATTTAACTCTCTTAAAAACTTACTAAAAATAATAATCATAGTTATCCAATAAAAAGGTGCCATTAGTTAGCACCATAAATTACAATATAGAATATAAAGTTAAATTTAATAGCTATGTGAATAGTTTTTGTATCTATACCCTTGAGACTTCATACATTCAGCGATGAGTTCTGGCCTTTCATTTGAACTCACTAAAGCAATACCAATATCATATTTACATTTTGCCAAGACATTTTCAGAGTCTTCATAATTTACACCTTCTTTATACCAGCCTGGGCCTACAACACATCCACATAATAAAAACACTGATGCATATATAGTATATTTAATATTTATTTTCATTTGCATGTTCTTTAAAATGTATATGAGAGACCAATTATATTGACTAGCCCATATTTTTGTTTTGTAATTGGGCTATCAGCCGCATCACCAAATAGATAATAACCTCCAGATTTTAAATTAAGGAAAAAATTCTCACTCAACCTATAGTTCAACCCGATTAGAATACCTGCATCTTTAATACCTGCTTTGGGGGTATATACAGCGTAATCCGTCTTAAGAGACTGCTTTTCAGTCACGCCGAAGTAAGCTTGGTTATAATTTTTATTTACGTATCTTGTGGATATATTGGTATCAATAAACCAGTCATCATTTAATTCAAAATGCGAGTTAACCCCAAACTCAACCCTTGTTGCATTATCAACATCTACCCCGCCATAATCCCTATGTCCAAGTGCCGTCAATGAATTAATATAGATAGAATGCTCTTCTATACTATAACTCACTTCAAAACCCGCAGCTATAGCACCTTTAAGGTCTCCCATTCCCTTTAAGTCTTTATTTTTACTACCAGAAAAACCAATTTCCTCTTTTCGACCTTGCATATAAGCGCCAAGAACACCTATATGAAAATTATCAAACAGACTATATTGCCACTTTGCACCACTAGTGCCCAAACTAAATATACCAAAACTGTTTGTATCTACTGTGTATTGGATCGTCGCATCCGGTATTAAAATATATTTATCAGACCCTTCATAGGGTGATGACATTCCAACACCTGCACCTAATATTAATTCATCGGCAAAAGAATTAGTGCATAAAATAGCACCCAACATTGGGACTAAATATTTAACTGTCATGATTTTCACTCTTTATTTACAGGATTATAAATGTAATTGGCTTATTAAAGACATTTTGGATTTTTCAACATAACGTTTAAGGCCATTTTCATCATAAAATGCCTTATCATTTCCATTATTTAATTCTTTAAGTTTATCTATAAGGTCAAACTTATCTCCCTTACTTGCAATAAATATATCTACCTTTTGATCATACAAAACCTGATAGCTATACTGGAGGTCTTCAATAATTTCTGGATAATTCAGATTATTAATTAAATAATAGCCAGGAGTTGCTAGGCTATCTGCATATATCAGTGTGTCATTATTATTTAGTTTTATCTTCCATGACGTACTTCCCGGTAAATGCCCTGGCGTTAATAATATAGTAAAAGTTACACCATCAAGACTAAATGATTCATTATCATTTAAGAGTAAATCTGTTTTAACTGAAGGAAATAATAATGCATCACCTAATGCAAAATCATCTGCACCACCTAAAGCCAATTGCTCAGCATTGAGTTTATTCGAAACGACCTTTGCACCACTTATTTTTTTTAATTTAGCTATCCCACCCGCCTGATCCAACCTAGCATGGCTGTTCAAAATATATTTGATATCCCTAATATTAAACCCTAGTTTTTCAATATTACTTTGAATTAACTCTGCGCTTTCATTTAAGCCCGCATCAATGAGTACATGACCTTTATTTGTTGTGATCAATATAGACGTTAAATTTGTCGTTCCAACATACCAAACTTGAGGGGCTATTTTGAAAGGTGCAATAGGCTTTGCCCATTCCATAAAGACACTTTTAGGTGGAGCGACAGATAATGGTTGCTCAGGATGTAATGAAGCATAAGCTATAGGTTGCACGACTAACCCTTGCATGCAGAGCAATACTATTAATTTTAACTGTTTCATGAATACCGTTACTTGTTTATCATCGAAACAAGATGATAGTATAAGTAAATTGAATTCTGCTCATTAATATTGGTGCAAAATGAACCTGGCTCAATTTGATTTTAATCTTCTCAAAGTTCTCTATGCATTACTTTTAACAGGAAGTACCAAGGAAGCAGCTTCTAAACTGGGTATTTCATCTTCCGCGGTCAGCCACGCATTGAGTCGGCTACGCTCAGCGTTGGGTGACCCGTTATTTAAACGAGAAAATAATCTTCAAGTTCCAACCCCATTTGCTTTAACACTTAAAGCGAAACTCGTTCCCCTTTTTATTTCCTTGAATGATGATTTATTTACAGATTCCATTGATGGCTCAAGAAGTTTCAAAATTGTCTGCCCCCCAGCATTGATGGATATTATGACCTCTCCTTTATCAGAACTGTCTTTCAAGTTAGATTTTTACGCGGAATGTATTCCATACCAAAGGCGGTCTTGGCGTGAAGAAGTGCTTGATGGCACCATTGATTTAGTCTTTGCTGTCGGTGGAGATCAAAGCCCTGTATCGTCGCTAAAATTTGAAACTATAGGTATTAGCCGATTAGTCATTATCTACGGAGCGCCATTAAGACCAGCTTTAGAGCACGTTAAAGAATTAAGCCTTGAACAACTCGTATCTTATAAACATGTCTATTGTTTACCTTGGCCCCAAGATGACAACGAACTAGATAGGCAATTACGTCGAAGAGGTTTATTTAGAACTATTGGCTTTAAATGCCCAGAATATTCGCAAGTGATATCAGCAATAAATAGCAGCCCATATTTAGCGATTGTGCCAGAACCTTGGCTAGAAAATCAGTCACTAAAACATACCATTTACCAAACGAAGCTTACTGATAGCCTTGCCATTGGTAATTTATTTATGATGCACAGAAAATCAATGCAACCTTGGAAGAAAAAAATTGTTGCGTCACTTAAATCCAAAATAGAATCGTATTATAAGACGACTAATTTATAACGATATCAGAGCATCTGTTAATAAAAGTATATAAAATCGCTATCCAAGCGAGTAAAAATAAGTAAGGCGGGAATATCCCGCCTTTTGTTATCATTTTAATGGTGAGTTTAATAATGCTATGGCGTTACCAGAAAAGTGCGTATAAAACACACAAAACAACCATAATAACGTAAGCGGAAATATTGAAACCTGTTGACGTTTTAAAGGTTTCGGAAGTTAAAATAATAGCGCCATCACAATCATCCCCTTTTGCCGTTGTAAGGCTAATCAACCCGATCACTACAGCAGTAAAGAAGAAGGTGTACATCATTTGATCAAGGAAAGGCATACCTAATGGCATTAATTTCAAGAATAAAGCAAATGGAATAGACAATAATACCCCGATGATCGCGCCTTTCGCATTTGTTTTCTTCCAGAATAAACCTAACAAGAATACCGCTAAGATCCCAGGGCTCACTAAGCCTGTATATTCCTGTATATATTGGAAAGCTTGCCCGATATTACCCAGTAATGGTGCAATAAAGCAGGCGATGATCAATGCAACAACCGCACTGACTCGGCCAACATTAACCAATTTATGGTCCGTTGTTGCAGGTGCAATATATTCCTTATAGATATCCATGGTGAAGATAGTCGCTACAGAGTTCAACATAGAAGCTAAAGACGATACGATAGCGGCTGCTAATGCTGCGAATACCACCCCTTTCGCGCCTACAGGCAAGAACTGGGTTAGCCACGGATAAGCTTTATCCGCTTGCGCTAATGTCGGTATATGTTCTTGTGCCATAGTCCCCAAACCAGCAAGCAATGCAGGGTCTGAAACTATCACAAAAGCAGCGATACCAGGCACAACAACTAAAATCGGTACAATAAGTTTTAGAAACGCAGCAAATACTAACCCTTTTTGAGCTTCATTGATGGATTTAGCGGCTAATGCACGCTGAATGATATATTGGTTAAAGCCCCAATAGTATAAGTTGGCAACCCATAAGCCACCGATTAACACGGCTATCCCCGGTAAATTACTAAACTGAGGGTTATCTTGGCTTAGGATCATTTCAAAATGAGTAGGCGCTTCGCTTGCCATACGGCTCATTCCAGCAAACAAACCGGCGTCCCCACCAATATAACTCACAGCCATAATTGTCGTTAACAAGCCACCTAAAATCAGGAAGAATACTTGCACGACATCGGTCCATGCTACTGCGGATAAGCCACCATAGAGGGAGTAAATTACCGCAAATAATGCTAAACCAAAAATAGCATAATTCATTGGTATACCTAGGATTGTTTGTAACGCTAACGCACCTAAATATAGGACTGAGGTTAAGTTAACAAAGATAAATAATGCTAGCCAGAATACCGCTAAAATGGTTTTTAATGTTTTATTAAAGCGTTTTTCAACAAATTCAGGAATAGTATAAATACCTTTATCAATAAACACAGGCATAAAATACTTAGCGACAATAATCAAGGTAAGTGCCGCCATCCATTCGTAGGATGCAATTGCCAGACCAATCGAAAAGCCTGATCCAGACATGCCGATAAATTGTTCTGCGGATATATTTGCTGCAATTAATGATGAACCGATAGCCCACCAAGGCAATGTTTTACCTGCCAAAAAATAATCTTTAGTTCCTTTTTTTTGCCCGTTTTTATCTCGTGATACCCAGAGCCCAACACTAATAATAACAAGCACGTACAGGATGAAGATCCCGTAGTCTAAAGTGCTTAGTCCAACCCCTTCTGTCTGCATAATAAAATTCCTTCGCCAAATGATAACGAAGTTAGTGTAAACGTTACCACAAATAATCACCGTTACTTAAATCACATATTTTCACAATATTCTTAAGAATATTCACTGAATTAGCTAAACATTAGATTTAAACCTAGAAATCACGTCATAAAGGGCATAAATAACAGAGAGAATCTGAAAGTCAGCAGGCTAAAATCTAAAATACGTGATGACCATCAAAAATAAATGATAACGTTTACATAAAAAGTGAATGAGTGCTCAATTCATGGCTCTAATGGCATTACCACTAAGAATGCAATGGTCGAACGGAATTGCGCTGAACTAAGGTCGGGGAGTAAATTAAGCTATCCCCTAAGATTTTTTCACCCCGAGCTAAAGAGAGGGCTAATTGCGTTGCTTTTTCAGCCATCATTTGAATAGGATAACGTACAGTGGTTAAACGCGGGTGAATATACCGAGCAATCAAAACATCATCAAAACCAATTACTGAAACCTGTTCTGGTGAGTGAATTTCATTTTCATCCAATACGGCAATCGCCCCTGCTGCCATAAAATCGTTATAGCCAACCACGGCGGTGATCTCCAATGACTTGGTTAGCAAATTAGTCATTGCTTGTTCCCCGCCTTCACCGTAAGGGACACCATATTCGACATAACTTTCAGAAAGAATAATACCATTATTTTTTAACGCATCGCGATAGCCCATTAAGCGCTGTACCGCATCCTCAATTTGATGATTTGAAGAAATATAAGCGATTTTAGTATGCCCATGACGAATTAGATGTTCAGTCGCTAAATATGCCCCTTTATAGTTATTTAATGAAATACAACGGTGAGCGATTTCATCAATATGCCGATTAATCAGCACCATACTCGGAACTTCTTTCGCGTATCCAATCAGTTCATCATCCGAAAGGGCTTTTGAATGAATAATCAATGCATCACAGCGGTTATTGATCAATAACTCAATAGATTGGCGCTCTTCTTTGGCATTATGATAACCATTGCAAATCAAAATATGTTTGCCATTTCGATGAGCAACGCCATCAACGGCTTTAACCATTACCCCAAAAAATGGGTCGGATACATCATTAACCAGTACACCTATTGTATTAGAACTTTGGTTCACTAATGCACGAGCAGCAGCATTTGGCCGGTAACCCAACTTATTCATTGCACTTTTTACTGATGCAATAGAAGCTTGACTCGCTTTCGGCGATTGGTTGATCACCCGTGAAACCGTTGCAACAGAAACGCCGGCTTCTTTTGCTACATCTTTGATTGTCGCCATCGTATACCTCTACAATTAGGATGGCTTATTAAACAATGAGCTAGGATTAAAAACAATGGCATAACGCATATTAAAATCATTTAAATGAAAACAACGGATTATTCATGCCTAAATAGCAAAACACCGCATCACTGCGGTGTTAATAATTATGCGAAATAATACATTAAAAAATAAATTGATAGCATGTTTCGCTAGTATAGCGTTGATTTGAGTATGAAATTGGGCTGTATTTAGCCCCCCATTCAGGGTGGTTTACCGCATCAGGTGGAAATTGAGTTTCAAATGCAACGCCAGAAAACGGGGTATATTCCTTTGTTTTTCCCGCGACAGAAGTCAAATAATTCCCTGTATATAATTGCATTGCTGGCATGGTTGTTGAAATATTCATCTGAACATCCCCCGCAGGTGCACGAAGTGAAGCGACCGTTTGCTTCCCATCAATACGAGTGCTATCAAGGATAAACGTATGGTCATATCCCCCAACCATTATTTGGTCTTCATCTTGTAAAAAACCACGGCCAATTGGCTTTCCTTGGCGAAAATCAAAATAGCTGCCAGTAACACCGCGCCACGCCCCTGTTGGCACCCCGTCTTTGTTTGTCGGTACATAATCGTTACTGTGGATTTTAAGCTCGTGCTCAAATAACGTTTTTTCCGTATTTTCCCCAGCAAGGTTAAAGTAGGTATGGTTAGTCAAGTTCACAGGGCAAGTTGCCGATGTTTGGTACTGATAACGAATAATGACCTGATTTTCATCTGTTAATTCATAACTCGTATCGACTCGCAACTCACCGGGAAAGCCTTGGTCACCATGAGGGGAAATCAGAGTAAACACCACCTGTTGAGCATGACGCTGTGAAATAGCCCAAACCCGATAACTGAAATTATCTTCCCCCCCATGTAAACAATGCATTCCTTGATTACTAGACACTTTATAATTTTCACCATCAATCGAAAATTGTGCGTTCGCGATTCGGTTGGCAACACGGCCCACTGTAGCCCCTAAATAAACCGTCTGCTGCATCTGCTGCGCAATATTTGGCGAACCTAAAATAACATCACGCTGACCACTTGCTAAGGGTAAGATACAGCTCATCCAGCTTGCCCCCAGGTTCGTCAAAGTAATTTTCATACCATTTTGATTGGTTAGCTCAATAATTTTAGCGGCTTGTAACGCAAGACGTTGCTCGTGAGTAAATTGCATTTTTTCCCTCAATTTGTCAGGTTCTATGATCAACTCAAACTCACTACGCCAGCGCCGGCACTTGGCTGACAAACATAAATATCCGCCTGTAAGCCTGTCATTTTAGAATATTGGGCTTCAACAGCCTCAATCACTGGTTGCACAAGTTGTTGTTGCATTAAGGCCACCACACAGCCCCCAAAACCACCACCGGTCATACGCACACCACCTTGAGCCCCTAAAACAGATTTCACAATGTCGACTAATGTATCAATCTCTTTTACGGTGATCTCAAAATCATCGCGCATGGAAATATGTGATTGCTCCATCAATTGGCTTAACAAGGGTAAATCATTTTGTGTCAACGCGATTGCGGCTAACTGTGTACGCTCATTTTCACTAATCACATGCTTAGCCCGTTTGGCAACTAATGGCGGTAATTGATGTTGTTTTTGCAAAAACTCATCATAGGTCACGTCACGCAATGCCTTTACAGCCAAGCGCTCAGCAGCTTCTTCACATTGTTTACGCCGAGTATTGTATTCACTTCCCACTAGCCCCCGTTGTTTATTTGAATTGATTATCATCACAACTAGGTCGTCAGGGATAGAAATTGCCAGTAAATCCAAACTACGACAATCAATCAATAAGGCATGCCCCTCATCACCACAGGCTGAAATTAATTGGTCCATGATGCCACAGTTACAACCGACAAATTGGTTTTCCGCCTGTTGACCATTCAGCGCAATATCTTGCTGACTAATATCTAATTGATACAAGGCCTTCATTGTTTGCCCTATAACCACTTCTAATGAAGCTGAAGAACTTAACCCCGCTCCTTGCGGTACATTGCCACTGACTGCGATATCACATCCGTTAAACTTAAACCCACGTTGCAGCAAGAACTTAATTACACCGCGAATATAATTGGCCCACATTTTTTCAGGTAAAAATGTAATTTCTTGGTCTAGGCTAAACTCGTCACAATCATTATTATAATCGGCAGCAACTACTCGAATAATACGGTCATCACGTTTTGCCGCCGCAGTCATTGTTAGGTAATTAATGGCACACGGCAGCACAAAACCGTCATTATAGTCTGTGTGTTCACCAATCAGATTCACTCGCCCTGGAGCCTGAACATAAATATTCGCTGGATAACCAAAGGTTTTCTCGAATGAATTAGCAACCGTTTTTTTCAGCATTTCCACTGTTTGCCTTCCTTAATCGTAAAATTGATTTACTCGAACAATAAAATCCAAGCAAATATTAATTTGAATAATTCCTTAGCTATTTCGTTAGGTTTAGCGTTGTTTGTAATGTATTTCGCTAACCTCTCTTAAACGCTGGGCTGCCTGTTCTGGCGTTAGGTCACGCTGGGTTTCAGCTAACATTTCATAACCCACCATAAATTTTTTGACCGTTGCAGAACGCAATAGCGGCGGATAAAACAACGCATGTAATTGCCAATGTTCAATATCTTTATGTGGTTTAAAATAAGGGGCAAAGTGCCACCCCATCGAATAAGGGAAGGAACACTGAAATAAATTGTCGTAGCGGCAAGTCAGTTTTTTTAGCGCCAAACTCAAGTCTGTACGGACGGTCTCATTCATTTCATCCATGCGCCTAATCGGTTGTTTAGGTAACAGCATCGTTTCAAACGGCCAAGCGGCCCAATAAGGTACAACTGCTATCCAATACTCTGTTTCCACCACAGTACGCGCACCAGATTTTTGTTCTGCATTGACATAATCCATCAGTAGATTACTGCCATGGCGCTGATAGTATTGTGCTAAAAAATGGTCTTTTCGTTCGATTTCATTTGGCAGAAAATCACTCGCCCAAATCTGCCCATGAGGGTGCGGTTGAGAGCACCCCATGATTTCACCTTTATTTTCAAATACCTGAACCCAAGTAAATTGTTTACTGAGTTCCGTAACCTGCTGTTGCCATGTTTCCACCACCTTTTCAATTTCTGGAAGTGAAAGCTCAGGTAGCGTTTTACTGTGATCTGGTGAAAAACAAATGACTCGGCTAACGCCTCTGACTGATTGAGTTTGAAATAACGCTGACTGGTTTTCTGGCTGAGCACAGGCTTGCTCTAACAAAGCACCGTGATCATTTTGAAAAACATAAGTACCTTGATAGTTAGGGTTTACCTCGCCTGAAACACGAGTATTTGTTGGGCACAGAAAACAATTTTTATCGTATTCAGGCAAGTCTGTTATTGACGGCTTTTCATCTTGACCACTCCATGGGCGCTTTGCTCGATGAGGTGAAACCAAAACCCATTGCCCCGTCAACGGGTTATAACGGCGATGAGGGCAATCTGAGGGGTTAAATGGCATCTTATTCATGCTATCAATCTCCTATTTATTGTATCCATTAGGGTTATTTACTTGCCAACGCCAACTGTCTGCGGCCATATCATCAAGGGTACGCACCGCTTGCCAACCTAATTCACGATACGCTTTTTCAGGGGTAGACCAATACTCTGCGATGTCCCCAGCACGACGAGGTTGGATAGTATAAGGAATAGGCTTCCCAACGGCTCTTTCAAACGCCTGCAACACTTGCAGTACACTGAAGCCATTTCCGGTTCCCAAGTTATAGATATGTAACCCTGCTTGCTGACCGACTCCTTGCAATGTAGCAACATGCCCATCGGCTAAATCCATTACATGGATGTAATCACGAACGCCAGTCCCATCAACAGTAGGGTAATCGTTTCCATAAATTGCTAGTTTATCCCTTTTTCCTACCGCAACCTGTGTAATATAAGGTGTTAAATTATTTGGCACACCTTGAGGGTCTTCCCCCATCAGGCCTGATGAATGTGCACCCACAGGGTTAAAATAGCGTAATAAGGAAATCGACCACGAATTATCGGCGTGATAAAGGTCAGATAAGCAACGCTCAACCATGTATTTACTGGTGCCATAAGGGCTTTGCGTGTTACCTGTTGGGAAGTTTTCTGTAATGGGTAATGTGCTAGGTTCCCCATAAACGGTAGCCGAAGAGCTGAAAATTAAGCTTTTTACGTTAGCTTCATTCATACAACGAGCTAAAACCAATGTGCCATTGACATTAACATCATAATATTCAATGGGTTTTTTAACTGATTCACCAACCGCTTTTAACCCTGCAAAGTGAATAACTGAACGAAATTGATGGGCGCTAAAAATAGATTTAATAGCCGGTTCATCTCGAATATCACAGTGATAAAAAACCGGTCTCACCCCAGTTAATTGTTCAATGCGATTAAGCACTTCCAATTTAGCATTATGTAAATTATCAACAATAACAGGAAGTAATCCAGCCTTTATTAATTGGACACAAGTATGACTACCAATATAACCCAATCCCCCAGTGACGAATATTTCACCCTGCTGCATGTTTCACTCCTTAGTACGCCTTCAATTTCATATTTGCCTTTCAGCTTGCCGTTGTGGGCGAGTATACCAACGAGTTGATATCCAATTCTGTGATCAAACTCGATTTAGTGTAAACGTTTACACAAAAATAGCAAAGAACCGATGAATATCATGTGAATTGAAAAAATAAGATGCCAATCGAGGATAATGATTTGGATAAAAAAAGCGCAGAGTAACTTTGTGACTCTAATAAGTTACTTTATGAATATTATTATGACGAAAAAATATTCAACCGAATCGAAATCAGTGTATTAGGGTTCCCCCCCCAACCACATTATGAATAACGTTTAGTCACCACCATTCTTGTTTGATGATTTATGCCATTCATCTCATATATCAACGCTCCCACTCACTGTTTCGCTACTAGGAACAGTCTACAACCATATAATTAAATATAAAAATCAACATATTACATAAAAATAACTCTTGTTTTGATGAATAATCACAATTGATTCAGTGACCAACTTAACACTGTAGCAACAAATCATTTACTTTGTATGTTATTTCATCTAAATATATTTACATCGATAAGCGGAACACTGTTCCTGATAAAGGAACGAAAAATAACAATAATACCGTTTAATTTAATGCACACAGGGGGAAGCATGAGTAATCAGTTACAATCCGCAGGGTTTGTTTTAACTCTGCTAGACCATTTTTCAATTGATAAACCAATATGGGGAGTGCGTGAACTGGCTCGTCATATCGGTAAAAGCCCCTCAATGGTGCAACGTGGGTTTAACCTTCTAGAGGAGCAAGGGTTTCTACAAAAAAATAACAGTAAAGAGTACTTATTGGGCTTACGCTGCATCGAAATTGGCCACATAGCAAATAATACACGGCAATTTTCTCAGTTGGCTAATGATTACCTCCAGCCATTAGCCAGCAAAACGCATGAAACTATTTTTATTTATCGTCGCTATAACGATATCGCCATTTGTAATTTTATTTTAGAAAATGACCACCTAATACGCTTTACCTCAAAAGAAGGTGAGGCCTTGTCATTACACGAAGCGCCTTTTACACAAATTATCTTAAGTTCAATGGATGTGACTTATATTGAGGATTATCTTTTAAAACACAATTTACAAAATGATTTGGAATTAAAACATCAATTGAAACTTTACGCGGATGAAGGTTATGCCTATTCAAAAGAAGCTTACCTTGCAGGGACTCAAGGGCTATCAGTACCTATTTTTTCATTTGAAAAAGGGGTGTTAGGCTCTTTATGTATTGCTGCCTCAAGCCAAAGTAAAAATTTAACTGAATATTATCCATTATTAAAATCTACAGCAAGTAAGTTATCTGCCATATTTTAAATATGGAGAAATATAAAAAATAAATATAATTCAATATTAAAATAGGTAACTCTATGAATATATCTCATGATAAAAATGATACTGAGGTACGTGTATCTATTTTTTCTCCAGCACTGCTTATTGCAATAATTATATTATCATTTGTTGGTGCTATTATCGGTATACAAATTATTGTCACACTAGGAATATCGGCGAACACCTCAATTATTGGCGCTGTATTAGCTATATTATTATCAAGATTACCATTTTCAATTTTTTCTTCATTTAAATTTATAGATGCTCAAAATTTAATTCAAACCAGTATTTCAGCCGCCACTTTTGCTGCAGCGAATGGATTGATGGTCTCAATCGGTGTCCCTTGGATGCTCGGTATGCCTGAATTAATTTACCCTATGATGGCTGGTGCATTTGTGGCTATTATTATTGATGGCACAATATTATACGGATTATTTAATACTCGCGCATACCCAGCGAGTGCCTCTTGGCCTGCTGGCGTTGCAACAGCAGAAACACTATGGGCAGGAAATAAAGGTGGCAAAAGACTAGGTGCTCTATTAACAGGTTTTGCTGCAGGCGCAATCGGTGCGGGATTTGGCATCCCTATGGCCTCTGCAGGTATCGCTTTAATCGGTAGTATCTTTGCATTATTCATGTTTGCTATTGGCTTACTTATTCGTGGTTTTTCTGAATCGGGTCTAATTAGTTATAATTTATATGAACACTATGTCCCTCACGGTGTAATGATTGGGGCAGGAATTGTCGCACTCATTCAAATAGGTGCCATTGTTTTTCGTAATAAAAAAGAAACGGATCAGCGAATTAAAGAAAGTGAAGAACTTATTCAAAGTAGCCGCCGTATTAAATCAACACTAATTAAAGGGGCTATTTTCTACTTTCTCACCGCCCTCGCCTTAACCTTTATTAGCCAAATTTTTGTGACGATGACATTGCCACAACTCATCGGATTCCTTATTTTTGCTACCCTAGCAGCTTTGATTCAAGAGATGATTGTGGGGATGGCTGCCATGCATTCAGGTTGGTTTCCAGCGACGGCAGCTGCGCTTATCTCATTAATGATAGGTATCCTTATTGGTTTTCCCCCTGAAGCATTAGCCGTATTAGTTGGGTTCTGTGTCGCCACTGGCCCTGCATTCGCAGATATGGGGTTTGACTTAAAGACTGGGTTTATGATCCGCGGTAACGGCAAAAACCCAAATGTTGAACGCTATGGCCGAAAGCAACAATATTTTGCCTCTATTATTGGTTTTTCCTGTGCCTTAGTCGTTGTTGCACTGAGTTATGATTTCTATTTTCAGCAAGACAAAATTGTCCCTGCCTCTCGACTCTATGCGGCAACAATTCAAGCAGGCAGTTCATCTGATGTCGCAATGATGTTGTTACTGTGGGCCATTCCTGGGGCTGTTATTCAATTAATTGGCGGGGCAAAAAACCAAATTGGTGTTCTTTTTTCAACAGGCTTGATGATCAACTACCCCATTGCAGGTTGGACCGTTCTCGTAGCGCTCGCCGTGCGGGTCATCATACAACGCTTCTTTAATATTAGCTCAGATAAAATTTCAACTTTCGCTGGAGGACTCATTGCCGGTGATGCGCTCTATTCCACCGCCAAAGCCTTTCTTCCAACGATAAAAGCAAAACTGCTTTCCCTATGGGCTCGATAGTTTTCAATAGGAATATAATTATGATGAATATATGGCAACAAGCACAGCAAGATACCCTAGTCTCACAAAACTACGTCTATTTCGATACTGGAGCTGCAGCCCCCCCACCCAAACCGGTCATTGATGCGGTAAAGGCCTACCTCGACAAAACAGCAGAACAAGGTATCTATCTGCCAAGTTTTCGCAAAGCAACATACCAGCAGGTCGAAGTTTGCCGGAAAAAAATGGCCACGTTTATTGGTGCTAAAGAAAGTGAAATTGCATTCACTAAAAATGGTACAGAGTCCATTTGTTTAATTGCTAGAGGTATTTCATGGCAAGCAGGTGATGAAGTTATTATCCCGGATACCGAAATGCTCAGTAATATTTCAATATGGCAATTGCTAGCAGAAGAAAAAGGAATAAAAATTGTTACTGTTCAAGCCGATAAGCAAGGGGTTATTTCTCCCGCATCCATAGAATGCGCCATTACCCCCAAAACGAAACTCATCAGTTTTGTGGCATTATCTAATATAACTGGCGTTATGCAACCTGTGCAGGCTATCTGTGAAATAGCCCAAAAGTATAGGGTATTAAGCCATGTCAGTGCCTCTCAGGCTATTGGAATGTATCGTGTTAATGTTCAAAGTTGGCAATGTGATTTTATGTCCTTTTGTGGACGAAAAGGCTTAAGAGCAATCGAAGGCAGTGGGATATGTTTTGTCCGTGAGTCGTTAATCCCCTTATTAACCCCAATGCTAGTTGGTTGGTGGAATAGTAGCATCGCCCCTAAAACAGGTACGGTGATATTACCCAAGACCGCTAAACGTTTTGAAGCAGGTTGCCCAAATATCCCTGCAATTATCAGTTTGAACTCTGCATTAGACTATGCATCCCAATTAGGTATTGAGCAAATTGAAATACGTAATCAAACCCTCACACAATATGCTATGCAGAAATTAGCCACCATTCCAAATATTGAAATATATGGTCCAGATAATAGCAATCAGCGTATAGGAATAATTCCATTTAACATTAAGGGTATTTCCTCTGATTTATTAATGCAAAAATTAGAAGCTAAAAATATCATTATTGAATCAGGGCATTTTATGGCAACGGCAATTTTGCAGTTCTATAACATAGAAAAAATGGCTCGATTATCATTGCATTATTTTAATACTGAAAAAGAAATAGATTTATTTATTAACGCAATTAATGATATTACAAAGGAATAAAAAATGACTAAAGCATTATTAATGAGTAGTTCACGCATGGGAAACATGAATTATTTAGAACATGCTGATGAGCAAATTCATCGATTATTACAACATAAAAAACAAAATATTTTATTTATTCCTTATGCCGCAGTGACTTTTAGCTTTGATAAGTTTGAAGCCATTGTACAACCTGTATTTAGAGCCTTAGGTTATGAATTAAAATCCATTCATCATTTTAGCGACCCGATTAGTGCAGTGCAGGAAGCACAAGCTATCGCAATTGGTGGGGGAAATACATTCGCTCTACTAAAGCGCCTATACGATGCCAAAATTGTTGACGTAATTTCCCAGCGCGTCAAACAGGATGGAGTACCTTATATGGGGTGGAGTGCAGGAAGTAATGTTGCAACCCCTACGATCCGTACAACTAATGATATGCCTATTGTTCAACCACCTTCATTTAATTCACTGAACATATCACCATTTCAAATTAACCCACACTTTATTTCTGGCAAACCAGTTGGTCACAATGGGGAAAGCCGCGAGGAACGTTTAAATGAATTTTTGACGATTAACCCAACCGAAGAGTTAATTGCCCTCTACGAAGGTACCGCGTTATTTATTGAAAATGAACAAGGCACTATTTTAGGTGACCAAAATGCATTATGGCTACGTGGCCCCGATAAAATTGAAGAAATTACCACTAACCAACCTTTCCGATTAGATATGATTAAAGGAGCATAATAATGTCATTGAACTATGTTAGCCAAGTCTATGAGTTATTGGACAGCCCCCATGTTGATGGGGAAAAAATGTCCTCGTTATTAAGCTCTGTTAGCCCCGACCATGCTCAAATCACGGTGACCTCAGTCAACTACGAGGCTCCTGAAGATACTCGTCAATTATGCCATTTTATTAAGGTTGTCATTCCCGGTACAGAGGGAAAACTATCTGGTGGAAATTACCCAACACTTGGTATTATTGGCCGTTTAGGGGCACAACAAGCGCAACCTAATCGAATCGGGTTAGTGTCTGATGCTGATGGCTCTATTGTTGCCTTTGCAAGTGCGATGAAACTACTTGATATGGCAGCAAAAGGTAGCTGGCTTAAAGGGGATGTGATTATAACCTCCCATATTGCAACCCATGTTTCGATAACCCCTCATGACCCTGTCGACTTTATGGGGATGCCCGTTTCCTCAGCTACGATGAATAAATACGAAGTCGATAAACAGATGGATGCCATTTTATCTATCGATACATCCAAGGGAAATAGTATTATTAAACACCGAGGAATTGCGATTTCACCAACTGCCAAGCAAGGCTATATTTTGCGAGTTTCTCCAGATTTAGTGCGTTTAATGGAATATGCGACTGGTGATGTAGCAAAAACATTCCCAATTACCACGCAAGATATTTCCCCTTATGAAAACGGTGTTTATCATTTCAATTCCATTATGCAACCCCATGTTGCTACCCATGCTCCTGTAGTTGGCTTAGCCATCACAGCCAAAGCACTGGTCCCCGGTAGCGAAACCGGTGCAAGTTATGAAAGTGAACTTGTTGATGCTACAAGGTTTACTGTTGAAGTTGCGAAGCAGTTTTGTTGGAACAAAATACGTTTTTACCAACAAGACGAGTATGATGTGTTGTATAACTTGTATGGTTCCCTTGCACAAATTCAAGGTTAATTTAGCGAAAAAAGGTCACTATCAAAGTGACCTTTGGGTTTTATGATAAACCGTTATGCATCATTACTGATTTTCTTTTTTGTCATCGCCATCGCAATTATCAACAGTAGGATCAAGAAAATGGATAAGGTTAATAATAACGAATAGAAACCATTCCATTGGTATTTTTCAATCACCAACGATAGCGGATAACCTGCAATTGATGCCCCAATATAAGCAAATAAGCTAACAAAGCCTGTTGACGCACCCGCAGCATTTTTATGTGAATTTTCAGCAGCGGCCATCGCAATAAGGAACTGTGGACCAAAAATAAAGAAACCAGTCATAAAAAATAAGAATGAAAATACATATTCGTTATCAACTGGCACAATCCATAAACAGAATGACGTTATGATAATCCCTAGCGCATATATGACATTCATCTGCGCACGATTACCTTTAAAGATTAAGTCAGAACCCCATCCAGCTACGATAGCCCCAAAAAAGCCACCAATTTCAAACATCATAACGACGGCGTTCGCAGACAGTAGATTAAAACCATGATCTTCAATTAAGTAAAGATTAGCCCAGTCGTTGATCCCGGTTCTAATGATATATATTACGGCGTAAGACAGCGCTAATACCCACAATACCTTATTTTTAAAAATATACTGATTAAGGATCTGGCCTAGTGGTAACCCCGCCCCTTTGGCTTCATATTTTAATTCTTCAATGTCATTGCGCCATTCACCAACTGTCGGTAACCCCATCGTACGCGGCCTATCACGTAGCAAAATACACAAACCAATACCAATCACAATAGCAATAACACCAGGGATAATCATTCCGTAGCGCCACCCTAATGCTAATGCAACACCACCAGACAAAATTGGAATTATGGCACCGCCAATATTATGCGAGGTATTCCAAATCGCCCACCATAGACCCCGCTCATTACGTGAGTACCATGTATTGAGGATTTTCGCACAAGGTGGCCATCCCCACCCTTGGAAGAATGCATTTACCATCCATAACACAATAAACATGGATATGGATGATGTTAAACCGAATAGAATATTCACGACCCCAGTGGCAATTAACCCAACCCCCATAAAGTAGCGTGGATTAGAGCGGTCACCGATGATCCCAGACAGAAACTTAGAAGCGCCGTAAGTTAGGTAAAAAGCTGTCCCAACCATTCCGATATCACCCTTTGTGATCCCCAAATCAGTTAGCATTTCAGGCATAACAAAGTTAAAACTTTTGCGTGTGAAATAAAAAACAGCATAACCAATATAACTAACAATCATTAAATGCAGACGCCAGTATTTATATTTTGCGTCGATTTCCGATTTTGACATCGTTACTGGCACATCTGGTTGTTCCTTAAATATTGACATATTGAATCCTACTAAAAGTATTAGCAGGCAAAAATATGACAATACATTGATAGCAACAATAGGTGAATTTACTTAAATGTTACAGTTTTATTACATTTTTATTTCAATTTGTTACCGACATCAAAAAAACTTAATCGATTAAGCTTCATTTTTTAATGAGTGAATTGGTTATGCCAATTGTTTTGATGACACAATATTCACACCCTGAATAGGATTGACTGCGCCTTCGAGTAGCGCTGAGGCTATATTAGTTGCAGGGCTAATTTGGCAACTTGCAGGAAGCAAACGAGATAAAAACGAAATAACCCGTATTACCACCACTTCACCAAGGCGTTCTTGGCTTCTGTGACCACTAATGACATTTGGACGCACTATTGTTAAAGAAGAAAACCCCAATGATATTAAACGCTTTTCAAGCTCCCCTTTCACTCGGCTATAGAAAAAAGGGGAATTAGCATTAGCGCCTAATGCCGAAGTCAAAACAAAGGTTGGACAATGCCATTTTTTAGCGAGCTCAGCACAGGCTAACGGGTAATCATAATCAACTCGGCGAAATGCAGCCTTTGAGCCTGCTACTTTCATTGTTGACCCTAAAGTACACACCACCGCATCAACTCCCCAAAGATCTGCCTCATCTGGCAAATGATTAAAATCAACCGTTGGCGCCCATAACTTAGCATGCTCAGGTAAATCACGGCGCGTAGGCGCAATAACCTGCGTGACTCGAGGGTCAGCTAAAGCTAATGATAATACATGGCTACCGACTAGCCCTGTTGCCCCAACAATGAGTAATTTCACTTTATTTCTCCATGAGTCAGCAGTGAACCCTAACTATAGCTTAGCATTGCATCGCGCTTATTGCCTTTGCTAGTTCTCCCATAATGAATAATTTTCTTCCCGACTCAAAGGTTTGTATCCCTTTTGTTGTTTGTTTGTGAAAAACGCTTGATATTGGCAATGATTCTAAAGATAATCATTCTCAATATCATTTCTATTATCAACAAATTTAGTGTGGTAAATAATATGACAGCGCCAGTTGCAGAACACAACGTCGAAACGGCAAAGCAAACCGTTAAAGCTGACGTAATAGAAAGCCAACAACTCTTGGGGCCTAATGGCAAGGTCTCAATTCAACATAATGGCGAACTTTATTTATTAAGACAAACACGTACAGGTAAATTGATTTTAACTAAGTAGTCTGTGCCAAAAATATAAATCGCAAGCCACCTAGGTTATTATCCAGGCAGCCAGCTTAATCTAAGCATAGGAAAGGTTTCTTATGGAGTTTAAACTGACGTCTGTATACCCTATTTTTGCCTCTGGGCACCCTGTATACATAAATAACTATTCGATCCACCAACATGGTTTTACACCATTCTATTTGCGTAAAATGACAGATAACGTTACTCCGTTATCACAACCAAACTACGCCTATCTCAGTGATCTACAGTCATTAACTCCCCTTTTTTCTTATGCTAGCGCACCACTTACACTCAATTTCCCCTGTGTGATACCAAAGTCAGTTCCCCCTGACCCACTCACTTTTATTTAGCCATAAGCTGCTAATTAATAAATATTTAACTCATTCTGTTTAATACAGCGAAAAATAAAATACGTTATGGAGTCTCACAATTATGTCCCATGTTTTACGAGTGTCAGTTATAACCAGTGCGATATTGGGGGTTATAGCCAGTGCACAGGCCCAAACCACTGAAGTCTCATCCAAAAAGAATGCCAACGATGTTATGACCGTCTATGCCACTGGGACTGAGCGCGATAGCTTTGATACACCAATGATGGTGACTGTAATCAAAAATAATTCCCCAGAAACCGAAACTGCAAATAACGTGAATGATATTTTACGTAAAGTGCCTGGAATTGGTGTGACAGGAACCGCTCGCACCAATGGCCAAGATATTTATATGCGTGGTTTTGATCGCAATGGGATTTTGACGCTTGTTGACGGTGTACGACAAGGCACTGATACGGGCCATATTAATGGTACCTTTATTGACCCTGCCTTGATTAAGCAAGTGGAAATCATTCGAGGCCCTTCAGCTTTGCTATATGGTAGTGGTGCCATGGGGGGAGTCATCGCGTGGGAAACCGTTGATGCGAAAGATTTATTACGTGAAGGGCAAAACCACGGCTTCCGTGTATTTACCCAAGGCTCAACTGGAGATCATAGTATTGGTTTTGGTGGTACCGCTTTTGGTCGTAGCGACAACCTTGATGGCGTATTCAGTTTCGTGACCAAAGAGACTGGCGATATTCGCATGAGTAATGGCGATGACATGGATAACAAAGAGACTATTGGCAACCTATTAGCTAAAGGAACATGGCAAATAGACGATACGCAAAAATTATCAGGCCAACTCCGTTACTACAACAACGATGCTCACGAGCCAAAAAACCCTCAAGAGCTCACTAGTACACCTAAAAACTTAAAAGTTAACCGCACGACTCGCCAACGTGATGCACAAGCGACATACCATTTAAAACCGTCTTCACAGAATTGGCTCGACCTAAAAGTGACGCCTTATTATTCAGAGGTCAATATCACAGCCAAAGGGCAAGGCACCCCTTATGAGGGGCGTACGCAAAAAACCTCTGGTATAAAGATTGATAATAAAACTAATTTCTACGACTTACCTGTTGCTTCGCATAACTTAACCTATGGCAGCGAAGCTTATCAGCAAAAACAAACCCCTTACGCGGCAGCCACTCAATTCCCTGATGCTGAGATCACCTTTGCTTCTGGCTTTTTACAAGATGAGATCACCTTAAAAGATTTACCTGTTTCGTTCATTATCGGCACACGTTATGACCATTATAAATCGAAAGCAAAAGGTAATGAAAAAGTCAAAGAAGGTAAATGGTCATCTAAAGGAGCAGTCAGTATTACGCCAACTGACTGGTCAATGCTGTTTGCTTCATATTCTGAAGCATTTCGCGCACCTACCATGATGGAAATGTATAACGATAGTATCCACTTCCCTATGGGACCGAATAAATTTAACAGATGGCGTCCTAACCCAAACTTAAAACCAGAAACAACTCGGACAGCTGAATATGGCTTTGGTTTGCGTTTTGATGACTTAATGATGGCTCGTGACAACCTACAGTTTAAAGCGAGCTACTTTGATACTAAAGCGAAAGACTACATCAATACCGACGTTAATATGGTGGAAAACTACACCACCTCTATCAATGCCAAGCGCGCCAAAATTTGGGGTTGGGATGCTTCTCTCGATTATACAAATGATTATGCCAAATGGAGTTTAGCTTACAACCGCACTGAAGGAATTAATGAATTCAATGGTGAGTCAATTACCTCCATCAAGCCAGAATCCGTCACAAGCAACCTGACAATCCCTGTCGCCAATACTGGGTTCTCTGTAGGCTGGTTAAGCGAATTTACACGCCACACCAATTTCAATAAAGCCTCAAAAGCCCCTAAACAAGCGGGGTATGCAGTTCATGACTTTTACGTCAGTTACCAAGGTGATGGGCAGCTCAAAGGGTTAGGAACGAGTGTGGTATTAGGCAATGCCTTCGACAAAGAATATTACTCATCGCAAGGCATTCCGCAAGATGGTCGTAATGCCAAGCTACTTGTCAGCTTCCAATGGTAATTCACACAATTTAAGGAGATACACGTGAATTCAACACTTTTCGAGCGTTACCAACAAGCTAAAGCAGATAATAAAGCCAGATACGCTCGTGATCTTGCCGCTTATTTAAATGTTTCTGAAGCACAACTGCTACACAGTCGTGTGGGTCATGATAAAGCTGTGCGCTTAGATATTGATGCACCTACGCTTCTGACCGAATTGGCCAGTGTTGGGAAAGTCAAAGCTATTACTCGCAACGAATACGTGGTTCATGAGCAAGTTGGTCGCTATGACAATGCCACATTTAGCCCGCATGGTGGGTTAATTTTGAACCCTCGCGCACTTGATTTGCGGATGTTTTTTAGTCACTGGGATGCGATTTTTGCCCTGACTGAAGAAAGCAAACAAGGTGAACGCCACAGTATTCAGTTCTTTGACAAACATGGTGATGCTCTACATAAGGTCTATACCACTGAAGAAACGGATATGGCGGCTTGGTATGCGCTCATTGACAAATACACAACCCAAGATAATGCAGAATTAGTTCATCAGCCCATCGTTCCTTTTACCAGTCAACCTATTAGCGAGGAACTAAAGCGCCAGTTAGAACAACAATGGCGCGATATGACGGATGTCCATCAGTTTTTTGTATTGTTAAAGAAAAATAACTTAAGCCGCCAGCAAGTTTTTGCCGCTGTTAGCGATGATTTAGCTTGGAAAGTCCCTAATGATTCCTTCAATCAGCTGATTAATACTGCATTTAAGGATCAGAATGAAATCATGATTTTTGTGGGCAACCGCGGATGTGTGCAAATTTTTACTGGTGAAATAAAAAAAATCATGCCATACCAAAGCGAAGGTTCAGACTTAAAGTGGCTAAACATTTTCAACCCTGATTTCACCTTGCACATGATTGAAAATGGCATTGCCGAATGCTGGGTAACTCGTAAACCCACACAAGATGGCTTTGTAACTAGTCTTGAAGTCTTTGATAACCAAGGAAATCAAATCGCACAAATGTATGGACAGCGTACCGAAGGGACTCCAGAGCAAGAGCAATGGCGCCAACAAGTCACCGCATTACCACGCATTTAAAACTAGGTAACTTATTATGAAACAATGGCTTCTAACAATTGCAACGCTGGTCATATCAATGAGTGCTTACGCAACAGAACGTATCGTCACTTTAGGTGGTGACGTCACTGAGATTATGTATGCCCTAGGAGCGGAACAACAACTCGTTGCCCGCGATAGCACCAGCCTTCACCCCGAGCAAGCAACCAAACTTCCTGATGTTGGCTACATGCGGATGCTAAATGCGGAGGGCGTGTTATCCATGCGCCCAACACTCGTACTAGCGAGTGAGCTCGCAAAACCTTCGATGGCATTATCACAAATAGAAAAAAGTGGTGTAAAAATCATCAAGGTAACGGGGAAGCCTAATTTAGAAGCCATTCCCAAAAAGATTGAGACTATTGCTAACGCCGTGGGAAAAACGAGCCAAGGCGAGCTACTTATTAATCAATTTAATCAAGCACTAAGCCAGGTCAATACAACGCCTATTGATAAAAAAGTTCTATTTATCATGAGTCATGGCGGAGTCCTGCCCCTTGCAGCAGGGAAGCAGACTGCCGCAGATAGTGTTATCAGCGCCATCGGGGCAAAAAATGCGATGTCTAACTTTGAGAGTTACCGCCCTTTATCTCAAGAAGGGTTACTCTCAAGCCAACCTGATTTAATCGTGTTTACGGAAGAAGGCGTTAAGTCACTAGGGGGGATCGATAAAGTGTGGAAATTACAGGGAATGTCAATGACACCAGCAGGGAAAAACAAAGCTCTGCTCGTTGTTGACGATGTCGGTATGCTCACCTTTAGCTTAGGTACCCCTCAAGTCATGCAACAACTACGTGAGGCATTAGAAAAGTCCCAATGAGCCGTTTTAAAAACCCATTTTTGGTGATTATCGTTTTATTTCTAGTGCTTTGTGGCCTGACCGTTCTCGCATCTAATGCAGGTGCAATGAACTTTTCATTTAAAACGCTGTGGCAAGCTTCTGCCACAGATACCGACTGGCAAATTTGGTTAAACATTCGCCTTCCGCGTATTTTAATTGCAATCCTAGTCGGCCTTGCACTCGCTGTTTCAGGTGCAATTATGCAGGGCCTATTTCGTAATCCGCTTGCGGACCCAAGTTTATTGGGGATTAGTAGTGGTGCTGCTTTATCCGTTGCCGCTTTTATTGTTTTTTCCATTTCATTGCCGACGGTTATGCAGGGCTATGGTCACGTTGCTGCCGCATTCGTGGGTAGCCTGACCGTTTCTTTCATTATTTTTAGTTTGAATCGTTCATCAAATGGCAATCTAGCACGGCTTTTATTAGCCGGAATTGCCATTAATGCATTGTGTATGTCATTTATTGGGGTTCTTAGCTATATCAGTAATGACCAACAACTCAGAACATTTAGCTTATGGATGATGGGAACACTCGGGAATGTTGACTGGACTTCATTGGCTATTGCCGCTTCCGTTATTTTGCCCATCAGTGTTGTCTGTTTAGCACAAGGGAACAAGCTTAATATCTTACAACTCGGCGATGAAGACGCTCATTATCTTGGCCTAAATGTTGAACGTGCTAAATTTATTTTACTCTTCCTTAGCGCCATGTTGGTCGGCTGTGCTGTTGCGATGAGCGGTGTCATTGGTTTTGTTGGCTTAGTCGTTCCGCATTTGATCCGCATGACACTTGGCCCTGATCACCGCTGGTTAATCCCAGGTTCTGCGATAGTCGGTGCTTCACTACTCTTAATTGCCGATACTATTGCGCGAACAGCTGTTGCCCCTGCAGAAATACCTGTTGGTTTACTCACTGGCCTTATTGGTGGCCCCTATTTCTTATGGTTGATTCTACGGCAACCCGCGGGGAAAATTTAAATGACGCAAATGAAACCAACATTGTTAGAAGCCAAAAATCTATCTTACAAAATCCACGACAAAACCTTGATCCAAGATATCAGTTTATCGATAGGACAAGGGGAAATGGTCGTTATTATTGGGCCTAATGGTGCAGGTAAATCCAGTTTATTGAAGTTACTTACCGGCTACAATACTCCAACTCAAGGTGCTTGCTTTTTAGAAGGCAAGGCACTATCCGATTGGGATCACAACCACTTAGCACGTAAACGCGCTGTCATGAAACAGCATAGTCACCTGCAATTTGCATTTACGGTTGAAGATGTAGTTGCTATGGGGAGAACACCTTATGGCTCTGAAAACAAGCACCTTGCCATTGATGAGGCGTTATCACAAACGCACTGCCAACCATTGCGTCAACGGGATTACCGGCAGCTTTCAGGGGGGGAACAACAGCGAGTCCAATTAGCACGCGTGTTAGCCCAATTATGGCAGCCAACCCCACAACCGGCTTGTTTATTTCTTGATGAGCCAACCTCTGCTCTCGATTTATACCACCAACAGCATAGCCTACGGTTATTACACCAACTCACTCGTGAACAGCCACTAGCAGTTTGCTGCGTATTGCATGACCTTAACCTTACAGCATTATATGCAGATAAAGTCTTATTAATCCATGATGGTCAACTTGTGGCGAAAGGTTCTCCTACTGATGTATTAACCACCGAAAACCTAACGCGTTGGTATCAAGCAGATTTAGGCGTCACTCTACACCCTGAAAATAACACACCATATATTTATTTACGCCATTGATTTATTTATAATATTAATTACCCCATAAGCACTTTAACTCATAACTTGCTAAAGTGCTTTTATTTACCCTTTAATCTAATTATCTGTCACTATTTAAAATAGCCCTACTCTTGTAAGTTGTTGCCGTGATGATTTATTTCCTGCATAGCCTATTGATTTACCATTATTAAATATACAACGTGGTTATTATTCTAAAAATGAGTAGAATCAAAACAATACGTTAATAATAAGCCTAAATTAAAAAATAAATATCAAGTAATTTCACTTAGAATGCATGTGTGATTTAGTAAAGCAGACAAGGAAGCACATGGAAAATAATATCATAACAACATTAATAGAATTAACACACCGAGGAAATGATGATGTAAAAATAGCGGCCATATCTGCATTGGGGGATTATCGAGCCACAGTTGAGCAGCAGACGGCTGTCACTCGGCTACTTGAATTATGCAAAGACCCAAATAAAGATGTTGCGGTATCTGCAATAAAAGCATTAAGTAAACTTTCTGACCACTTTTAATCTATGGGTAATACTATTTTTTCGAGTCATGCTATTGTATATAGCACTCACCTTCTAGCTTATTGTCATAAACTTTAACAGGCTTTCTTATTCCCTGAAAAATCACCATTGAACCTGATACCGACGAAGATAAACCCCTATGACTTATTAGGTAATTTGGTGATTAAACCCTCTTATAAAATAGCACACAGCAACCGAGTTTTTTTAATATTATTTATAATTTTATTTTGCTAATATCAACGTTCCTGCACTTTAATAATTAGGAAATTAATAATATTAATATATTTCCCCCATCTATTTTTAATAATAGTATTTTTTAGGATAAATTATGGATCACAGAGTGTTAGAAACATTTCTTCGTTTAACTAAACGAAAAAATGATGACGTCAAAATAGCCGCCATTTCAGCTTTAGGTAACTGTAAACTACCTATTGAGCAAAATAATACAATTAACCGATTACTTGAACTCTGTCATGACCCAAATAGAGATGTTGCAATAAGTGCAATCAATGCTGTGAGCAAATTATTAAACCAACACTTTGAATAGAATAATACTCTGAAATTTGTTATCTAAATATTTCTAATTTTTATAATAAAAAAGTGAAACTCATTATCGAGCCCCACTTTTTATGTTTTAGTTATTTTATTTCAAATGTAATGCATGGAACGCAATGTGTTCACCAATAAAACTACTAATAAAATAGTAACTGTGGTCATAACCATCGCGTAAATTTAATGTATATGCATGCTGTTTTTTATCGCAAATATCAGCAAACAATTCAGGCTTTAACTGTTCTTTATAAAAAGGGTCCGCCGTACCCACATCGACTAATATTGGGGGAATAGAGTCCGCGTTTTCAAGCAAATTTACCGTATCGTATTGAGACCAACGCTCCCGTTCATCCCCTAAATATGCCGTAAATGCTTTTTGCCCCCATGGAACTTGAGATGGAGCCACAATAGGTGCAAACGCAGATAAACTACAATAACGGCCCGTATTACGTAAGCCAATCATCAGTGCCCCATGCCCACCCATGGAATGACCAAAAATGGAGCGCTTATCTGAAGCGGGTAAATGAGCTTCGACCAAAGTGGGTAATTCCGACACAATATAATCATACATTTGGTAATGGCTATTCCATGGAGCTTGCAGAGCATTAATGTAAAAACCCGCTCCTTGACCCAAGTCATAAGCCTCATCATCCGCCACTTTAGTCCCTCTAGGGCTTGTGTCAGGGGCTACCAAAATAACACCATGCTGAGCAGCAAACTGCTGCGCACCCGCCTTAGTAATAAAATTTTGCTCATCGCAGGTTAACCCTGACAACCAATAAATCACTGGGCAAGGCTGAATTTTTGCCTGAGGCGGTAAATAGGCAGCAAATTTCATTTCACAGCCAAGCACCGTAGATTGATGTTGATAAACATCTTGCCACCCCCCAAAAGAGGCATGGCGTTCAATTCTCTCCATGACCCCCTCCCTTAGTCGTAGTGAATAACTGTACGAATTGATTTACCTTCATGCATTAAATCAAATGCTTCATTAATGCTATCTAATGGTAAGGTATGTGTCACAAACGGCGCGAGTTCGATATCCCCTTTCATTGCATCTTCAACCATTTTTGGTAGTTGACTACGCCCTTTCACACCACCAAATGCAGTGCCTCGCCATGAACGACCTGTAACCAATTGGAATGGGCGAGTCGATATTTCCTGCCCTGCACCAGCAACACCAATAATAATTGATTGCCCCCAACCACGGTGGGCACTTTCCAATGCTGCTCGCATCACATTGACATTACCTATACATTCAAAAGTATGGTCAACCCCCCACTCTGTCATTTCAATTAATACCTGCTGGATGGGTTTATCATAATCTTTAGGGTTTAAACATTCCGTTGCACCAAACTGACGTGCTAATTCAAATTTTGCGGGGTTAGTATCAATCGCAATAATGCGCCCAGCTTTTGCTTGTCTTGCCCCTTGAATGACAGCAAGGCCAATACCACCTAGACCAAATACAGCAACAGAATCACCTTCTTGTACTTTCGCCGTATTGTGAACTGCGCCAATACCTGTTGTTACACCGCAACCTAGTAAGCAAACCTCTTCATGATTGGCTTGCGGATTAATTTTCGCTAAAGAGACTTCTGCAACCACAGTATATTCACTGAAGGTTGAGCACCCCATATAATGGTAAATAGGTTGCCCGTTATAGGAAAAACGCGTTGTACCGTCAGGCATTACGCCTTTACCTTGTGTTGCCCGTACAGACACACACAAATTGGTTTTACCTGATTCACAGAAAACACACTTCCCACACTCCGCAGTATAAAGAGGAATAACATGGTCACCTACCTCAACACTTGTTACCCCTTCACCAACTTCCACAACAACCCCAGCACCTTCATGCCCTAAGACAACGGGGAAAAGCCCTTCTGGGTCATCGCCTGACAAGGTGAAAGCATCCGTATGACAAACACCCGTGTGGCTAATCTTAATTAACACTTCCCCAGCTTGAGGAGGCATTACATCAATCTCTACAATTTTCAGTGGTTCGCCTGGACCAAATGCGACTGCTGCACGTGATTTCATCATTATTCCTTATTTATTTATCGCAAGTATGTTCGAATCAGTGAAATAGCATCATCCACTGAATCTTTTTGCAATTGTGTTGTTGCTGACTCTTGAAGCCCTTCGCGTAAGTGGCTTTCTAATACCCCAGCCATCAAACCATTAACTGCACCGCGAATTGCCGCTATTTGCTGTAAAATCGCGGCGCATTCAGCTTCATCTTCCAAAGCCGACTCTAGAGCTAATAACTGCCCCTTTATTTTCCTGACTCTCGTCAGTACCGCTTTTTTTTCTTTTGGTGAATGTGGCATATTCAAGCCCTTTCTTATACATAAGGGGAGTATAGTATCTAAGAGATTATCTGTACAGGGCTTATCTATTTGTAAAAATAAAAACTTAAAATTCCCCTTAGTGAGAAAATAAATTATCTATTTGGTTTATAAAGTATAATTAACTTATATGCAGAGAAAGAAAGGTATAAAAGCGTCAAATACCAGGCTGAAAAGTAATTTTCCTCGCCCACTTAAGCGTAAAAAATTTTCGATGAAAAATGCAAAGTAAATATCCCAAAGATGGGTTATCTACTTTGCAAATTAATAACCAAGGTTTAGATTAGTTGTTCAAGGTTTTTAATCGGTTGATTTCTTCGCGAAGAGCATCTATTTCTCGCTCTAATTTCTCAGTATTGTCAAGGTGATACTGATTATTCAACCTCGTAGGGCCTGTCGCACCCGAATAATGGTCATAACAATTATTTTGTACCTTAGTAATCGCACGTTCTAACCCAGCAACTCTATTTCGATTCCCATGCATTTTGGCATATCTTAATTGCTTTTCTAATTGGTAAATTTTATTTTCACAACCATAGTATTTATATCCTGCCGAAGAAGATAATGGGATAAATAATATTGATAAAAATATTAACAATACTTTTTTCATTCAAGACTCCTACATACAAAAATATTTTAATCACTAAAATATAATCATTTTTGTACATTATTTAATATAGGTAACCTCCTAATTTAGCTTAATCCAATAGAATATAACAAATAAAATGCGTAAAACACCGTAATGATGATAATGATTATTTATCATAAATACTAAATGAAGCTAAAAACATTCTTTCTGATGCTTTATTACAGACAGACATACTTTTCTTTGTTACTTTATGTTCAACGGACTATTCTACAAGGATGTAGCTAAAAATTTGTTCCTTAATCTTATCAGTTTTCTCTGGTTAAGCATTATTCTCCCAACCAAATCGATTAGTTTAATTCAACTATTATCGTTATATAGTCGTTTCCTGCCTTGATTAAACTGACTTCTTAAACTTCTCATCAATTAAGCACTATTGGCTAATAGCCAGCGAATTTAATAAAAATAGGATATAACGAATACTTTTTCTTGGTTAAGAATAGGTCGAAACCATCACTGCTTTTCATTTTTATTTTGCGGCTATTTACGGAGTAACGCTATAGTATAGATTCTAAAGAAAATCACCCCCACAGAGAGTATTAATGCACCCTTCTGAATTCGAATTAACATTTGCAAATGCTGACGAAAAACGTTTTCATAGCGCATTAAAACAGGCGAGCCAAGCGTACCTGCACGCAAAACAAGACCATGTATATGCAGGGAAAGCTGACCTAATAGCTATAGTGACCTTGTTTGCTATTGCTCTATTGAGTTACCTGCCAACACTGTTTACCTCGTCCACTTTGGTTTACGTATCCTCTTACTTTGTATTCGTTCTACTTATTATGTTATTAAATGTAATAGGCCAACATGACGCTTGCCACAATACCCTGTTTAAAACACGCTGGAAAAATCGCGTATTTGGGCGCTTCGTAACCTTACCTCTGGGACTAGAGCCTGAATTTTGGCGTACACGGCACGTTCATTATCACCATCATTACGCCAATATTGAACACTATGATCTAGATACTGAAGAAAATGGGGTTTTTCGCCAAACGCCATTCCAGAAATGGCGTCCCTTTATGAAATATCAACATATTTATTGGCCTTTTGTTGCCTCACTCTCATTGACATGGATTGCATTAGTATTTGATTGGTCAGATAGAACTGGGAAAACACGCTTAAAAACTCAAAAAGTTTTAGAGGGTAAGTTAGGATGGAGCCTCTTTCTTGCTAGCAAATTAGGCCATTTAATCTTAATGATAGGGTTGCCGTTATTCTTTGCTCATAGCCATGGGATCAGTTATACCACAATATTTATTACTTATTTATTAAGCCAAATGGTCGCCTCTATTTTTGTCATTTACTTGCTCCTCGGTACTCATTGGGCAGAAACACAATTTTTTACCGCTCCTGATGACAAGCAAATAAAACATGGTTGGTACCATCATAATTTTGTGACGGCTTGTGATTGGGTCCCTTCACCTCATTATTTGTGGCGCTTAACCGGTGGGTTAAATTACCACCTCACTCACCACCTTTTCCCTAATTGGCACCACCGTCATTACCCTGCTCTCGCCAAGATTTTGGCAACGCTCGCACAACAACATAACATGCCGTATCGCTGCATTAATTACAAACAGCTTGTTGCTGCGCAGTTACGTTTCTTACGACGAATGGGGGAGCCTCCCTTATCATAATTCCCTAAACAATGTTGTCTTATTCCCCCCTTACTTTCGCAATGCCAGGCATATCCTAAATAAATTAATTTAGGATATGTCACTATTAAAATAATTACTTAAGAGTAACACGTTAGACTTTTGCTATTTTATTACTAAAAAAACATTGTTAATAACAATCAATTAAAACAATTGATTTAATTATTGATATAAAAATAAGCAACCCATTATCCTTCATTACAACCAACATCTTTTATTTATCATTTATTTAGCATTAATTTATTAAGAAATTATTAAGTCGGACATTACGTTTATTGATGATTTATTTAAGTTATAAAAAATATAATCGAAGAAAAATTATATTTAAAACTACACACTACAATTTTAGAATGGTTAAAACTCGCATGAAAAAAGCAGAGTATTTTATAAAACAATTACGCACATTTGTTGTCAGTGATAAAACGTATCTGGCTAATAAATTTACTAAAAATCTTAATTATCGTCCTGATTTTAAAGCCCCGAAAAGCTTTAATGAGAAGGTGAATTTTAGGATGCTACGTGACAAAAACCCACTTTACACTCAGTTTGCAAATAAACTAGCCGTACGTGATTATGTTTCCCGTACAATAGGTAATGAATATTTAGTCCCTATTTTAGCGACCTATAAAAATGCCAATGAAATCATTATTGATGACCTACCGGAATGTTTTGTTTTAAAATGTAGTCATGATAGCGGCAGTAGCGTTATATGTAATAATAAAGCTGAATTTAATTGGCCGAAAGCAAAGGATAAATTGGCATTTCATTTAACCAAAAACCTTTATTACATTACTCGTGAACGTCATTATAAAAATATTCCAGCACGCATTATCTGCGAGGAATATATTGATTTATTTGCCAATAAAAACAAAAAACTCGTGCCTGAAACATGCCGTGTTCACTGTTTCTCTGGTAAACCTGTCTATGCTGAAATTGATTATACTGATGAGCTTGGTAATGAATTTATTAACATCTATGATGTTAATTGGCAGTTGCAGCCCGTTACCTTTGGCTACCCGAATATGTTGGACCCTGTTCCTGAACCGCCATTGTTTAAAGAAATGTTACGTCTAGCCGAAATCCTGGTCACTCCTTTTGACTACTGTCGAGCCGACTTTTTAATGTCAGATGAAAATACACTTTATTTTAGTGAGTTGACCTTTGCACCAAATGCAGGCAGAACAGAAATATCGCCTCTTTCATGGGACTTTAAACTGGGGGAATTGTGGGAGCAGCGGATCACACCAGCAAAAAATGATGTTCCTGTAGGGGCTAAACTCGCCACCCCTGCCGCTAACAAGAAAAAATAATACTAAATAAAACAAAAGGCTCTGTACTAAGTAACAGAGCCTTTTTGTTGTTGGCAAACTGAGTAAATTTAATTCGCCAAAACACTCGCTTTACGGCGTAAGCTAGCAATTAACATATAAATTGCCGTTACCAACAATACAAGGAAGAAGAAATCCACTAGCCCATTCTGCTGGTTTAAAAAAGTCCCAGCTGCTATCGGCCCCATTGCTGAGCCAATACTATAACTAAATAGCATAACCTGAGTTGCTGCAACAATATAGGACGAATCAAGGTTGTCACAAGCTAAGGTAATTGCAACAGGATATAGCGCAAATGTTGACATCCCTAATAATGCTAGAGCCACAATCATGACTAAATAATCGCTAGAGATATAAATCACCCCCATCGCGAAAACACCTAACAAAGAAACCATCGCCAATAATAATGTTTTACTCATCATAACAGATAACTTGCTGACGACTGGCTGAATTAACATCCCACCTAAAATAATTGAAGCCATCAAAACACCCACTTGGTCAGTGGTAAATTGATCTTTTTTCAATGATAGTGGCATTAACCCATAGATAGTGCCCATCGTCATACCCGAAACCATACAACCAATAATTGCGGGTTTACTTAAACGAGATATTTTCTTTAATGATAATTTTTGGTGTGAGCCACTTTCAGGCTGGCCTCCACGCACAAATAATGGCGGCATAACAGCTAATAATAATAACCCTAAAACCACCATAAAAGGGTATGCACCATGCGTACCAATAACGCCAATCGCCAATTGACCGAGTGTTGTCCCGCCATATAATGAAGTCATATAAAAACTTAGGCGTTTTGCTCGTTCTTTAGGGTTATCACCAATCAATAACCAAGATTCAACAACGACAAAAATACCGGCGACAGCAACCCCTGCGATTAAGCGGTTCGGCAGCCAAGCTTCAATGGTAGGAACCCAAGGTAGTACAATCACCGTTGCCGCTAACATTAACAGAAAACCAATAAATGCTAAGCGATGGCCTATTTTTGCAATAACAGGTTCAATCAGCATTGAACCAATTAATAAGCCAATATAATAAGCGCTGGCTAACCACCCGGCATATTGTGTGTCAATGCCAAAACTCCCCATCGACAGAGGAATTAAGCTCATTAAATAACCCGATGCAATAGCAAAAATCGTTAACCCTGCAACAGGAACGAATGCATTGTCGCGTTTGCGCATGATAGTAGTGGACTGATTCACGCCCCACTCTCCAACTAACAAAGTAAATAATATGCGCTGCAACTACATCGTAGAATACGACAACGTTGTGTTCTTAAAAAAGGAACACAATTCGGCGATTAGTGCAGTAGTAAAATAACAAAGGTAAGACTAATTTGAGCGCAATATAGATCGTTCAATCGCTAAGTTAAAATGAGAAAATCTAATGGTGACTAGCAAAATAATTTATGTGAGAAAAATCACGTTTTTTACCAGGGATAACTTAGATAAAACACTGGTACAAAAAATAAATTATCACATTAAAAACAACAAGTTAAACAAAGCCAAGCTTAAATGGTTTCTGTTACTTTTTGATACAACTTAAGTAATATTCCAAGTAGCGAAAAGTGCTATCCCACAAAATAATTCATTTATTAATTTATTCATTACAATATTGACTATATAAAGCCAATCACCCCCAACTATTTTATATTCAATAACCCCATCACTTTTTCTTTTTATATAAGCGTAGGCATTAGATGATTCGTTTCCAAAATAGCCAACACTTAACTTATAGCTCATAAAATAATTACTGAGTGTTTAATCAATGCCAATGATAACTGACCGACTTAAGTTGAAAGACGACGCCAAAGTGTTGTTCTACTAATCCCTAAATACTGAGCTACGGCTTTGCGGTCCCCATTAAACCGGGCCATCACTTGCTCTAATGACTCATCAAGTTTATTTTCCGTTACTATTTCAGTGCCGTCATCGATATGCCTTTCTGGTGACAAACTCATTAACATCGTTTTTGTAATTGCTTTTTCTGGATAAGCGCTGCAATACAATGCCACACGCTCCATTAAATTTCTCAATTCACGTACGTTACCAGGCCACGCATAATTGACAAAAAAATCACGGCTATCCAACAATTGCTGGACCCGAAATGAAGGTAATGGCAGCATCAAACCTGCAAATGCTAGCTTTAATAACCTTTCAGCTAGCACCAAAATATCGTCTCCGCGCTCATTGAGAGCAGGCACTCGCATTCTTAGCACCCCAAGTCGGTAAAAAAGATCAGCTCGAAAACGCCCTTCTTTTACCCAGCTATCTAAATCACAATGTGTCGCACAAATAACTCTCACATCCACCTGTAGAGGTTTATACCCCCCCACACGTACCACAGAACGCTCTTCCAGAACCCTAAGTAACCGAGTTTGTAATGCAATTGGCATCTCACCTATTTCATCTAAAAACAGCGTTCCACCATTCGCGATCTCAAATAACCCAGCACGACCACCGCGTCGAGACCCTGTAAATGCCCCTTCTTCATAACCGAAGAGTTCAGCCTCTAGCAATGTTTCCGGAATTGCACCACAGTTTACAGCCACAAATGGCATATGTTTTTTACTGCGCTTATGTTGATTAAATAAGGTAAACTCATGATGGATTGCTTGTGCAACCATTTCCTTCCCTGTTCCACTGTCCCCTTGAATAAGTACAGTCGCATCTGAACGGGCATACAGCATAATCGTTTGCCGCACATGTTCCATGGGGGATGAAGAGCCAATCAAGTCATTGATAGTATAGCGAACTTTTGTAGGGTTAACGGGCAAATACTTATCTTGGGAACGACTATTTTGCTGTGATAATCTGCTCAGTTCAATCGCATCAGAAAATGCTTGTCGTATCGTTTGCGTCGAGTAAACAAAAATCCCTGTCATGCCCATTTCATCGGCAAGGTCCATAATCAAACCCGCACCAACCACGACTGATATTCCCATCGCTTTTAGAGCTTTAAGCTGCGATCTCGCATCTTCCGCTGTCACATAACTTCGTTGCTCAATATGCAAACCGAAGCGGGATTGAAACTCATCCAATGAAGGAATGATATTTTTATAATTGATAATTCCTACTTTATCGCTTATTTCTCTGGCCTTTGCTAATGATTGCATCACATCAAAGCCGCTGATTTTGACAATAATAACCGGAACTGAAACATGACTTTTCAAATAAGCCCCATTCGAACCTGCGCTAATAATGGCATCACAATGCCCTTCTTTTAAACGCTCACGTACGGCTTCTGCCGCCTGCTCAAAGCCAAGGTTTAATGGGGTAATGTCAGCTTGTTCGCTAAACTCAGGGCTAATATCCCGAAAAAGCGTGAATAATCTCGATACTGAGACGGTCCAAATAATCGGTTTATCCATAAAGACGATACCTTTCTCATGTTTCATTTTATGTTTCATTTTATGTTTCATTTTATGTTTCATTTAACAATATAATGTTTCAATGAAACAAAATAGCCTATTATTTAAAATCTGCTCTTAATGTCACAATTTAAATAAATTCTTAATCAATTGATTTCTAATAATTTTATAAAAAATATTTTTTATTTTTCAAACTGGCATACCAATTGCTATATGACTACCACTACAATAAATTTATTACATATCATTAACAATTAATGAGGCTACTATGTCATCGATTTCTGCTGGACAAAAATTTCGTGATGCAGTCACGCAAGAATCTCCATTGCAATTAGTGGGAACAATTAATGCCAACCACGCCTTACTCGCTAAACAAGCAGGTTATAAAGCTATCTATTTATCTGGTGGAGGGGTCGCTGCTGGGTCATTAGGCATGCCTGATTTAGGTATTTCAACATTAGATGATGTACTGATTGATATTCGTCGCATCACAGATGTGTGTGATTTACCGCTACTGGTTGATGCAGATATTGGCTTTGGCCCTTCCGCTTTTAATGTGGCTCGTACAGTAAAATCGTTCTGTAAAGCAGGAGCCGCAGGCTTGCACATTGAAGATCAAGTTGGTGCAAAGCGCTGTGGTCATCGCCCTAATAAAGAAATTGTCTCGACACAAGAAATGGTTGACCGTATTAAAGCGGCAGTTGATGCACGTACAGATGATAGCTTTGTGATTATGGCACGAACAGACGCCTTAGCTGTTGAAGGAATAGATGCCGCGCTTGAGCGAGCACACGCCTATATAGAAGCCGGTGCTGATATGCTATTTCCAGAAGCCATTACTGAACTATCCATGTACCAGCGCTTTACGAGTAATACATCCGCCCCAGTGTTGGCTAATTTAACTGAATTTGGCCAAACCCCGCTGTTTACCCTTGATGAGCTGCGCAGTGTCGGCATCGCAATTGCGCTTTACCCGCTTTCTGCATTTCGCGCGATGAATAAAGCAGCAGAACAGGTTTATTCCACACTACGTAAAGAAGGCACCCAAAAAAGTGTTATTCCTCTTATGCAAACACGGGAAGAACTTTATCAAAGCATTCATTACTACGATTATGAACAAAAACTTGATGCTTTGTTTGCTCAGAAAAAACCTTAATTCGTTAGGCCATCATACTTAACACAAGTTGCACCTCCTCTATCCCCTACAAGGAATAAATGATGAATGAACAACTTAATCGCCCTGAAGCATCTCAATTTAAACCTAAAAAATCTGTTGCGCTTTCCGGTATCGCGGCTGGAAATACCGCTCTTTGTACTGTAGGCCGTAATGGCAATGACCTACATTACCGTGGATTTGATATTCATGACTTAGCAACTCAGTGTGAATTTGAAGAGGTCGCTTATTTGCTGATCCACGATAGGCTTCCTACCGCAACCGAACTAGTCGCTTATAAAGAAAAACTAAAATCTTTTCGTGGGTTACCTGCCGATGTAAAAAAAACGCTAGAGTCCATTCCAGCTAATGCACACCCAATGGATGTCATGCGTACAGGGGTTTCAATGATGGGCTGTGTCCTTCCAGAAAAAGAATCCCATTCCTTTTCTGCTGCTAGAGATATCGCTGACCGCTTACTGGCGTCGTTAGGCTCAATGTTACTGTATTGGTATCATTTTAGTCATCATGGACGCCGCATAGAGACCCAAACCGATGATGACTCTATTGGCGCACATTTTTTACATTTATTACACGGTAAAAAGCCCCCTGCACAGTGGGAAAAATACATGCATATTGCCTCTATTTTATACGCAGAGCATGAATTCAATGCATCCACTTTTGCAGCCAGAGTTATTGCAGGTACAGGGACAGACTTTTATTCCGCAATGACCGGTGCTATTGCTGCACTTCGAGGTCCTAAACACGGTGGAGCAAATGAAGTTTCATTAGAAATTCAGCAACGTTATGCATCGATGGATGAAGCTGAACAAGACATTATGTCTCGTGTAAAAAATAACGAGGTGATTATTGGTTTCGGTCATCCCGTTTATACCCTCGCCGACCCACGCCATCCCATTATTAAATCGGTAGCTTTACAGTTATCTGAACAAAACTTAAATCGTCATTTATACACGGTTGCTGACCGCATTGAATCCGTGATGAAACGCGAAAAAAATATGTTTCCTAATTTAGATTGGTTTTCCGCAGTGGTGTATCACTTGATGGGCATCCCAACCGCCATGTTTACCCCATTGTTTGTCATGGCACGTACTGCGGGCTGGTCTGCTCATATTCTTGAACAACGACAAGACAATAAAATTATTCGCCCTTCAGCCAACTACATTGGCCCTGAAAATCAACTATTTACTCCGATAGAACAGCGCTAATAAAGGTAAAATAATGACAACTCAAACCGTTAATTCGCAGAAAATTGAATTTGATAAAGTGATCAGCGACATTGTTGATTATGTAGTGAATTACCCCATTGTCTCTGATTTAGCTTACGATACGGCCTATCATTGCCTGTTAGATACATTAGGTTGTGGCATGGAGTCGCTCGAATACCCCGCTTGCAAAAAATTGCTGGGCCCTATCGTCCCCGGAACAATCGTACCTAATGGCACAAAAATTCCTGGTACACAGTTTCAATTAGATCCTGTTCAAGGCGCATTTAATCTCGGTACAATGTGTCGCTGGTTAGATTTTAACGATACTTGGCTTGCCGCTGAATGGGGGCACCCTTCTGATAACCTAGGGGGGATTTTAGCAACAGCAGATTGGTTATCGAGAGAGAACATCAGCAAAGGAAAACCGCCATTAGTGATTAGAGATGTTTTAACCGCAATGATTAAAGCCCATGAAATTCAAGGTTGTATTGCGCTAGAAAACGCCTTTAACAAAGTGGGTCTCGATCATGTTATTTTAGTTAAAGTAGCATCAACCGCCGTTGTTGCTCACATGTTAGGGTTAGAAAGAGAACAGATCCTAAATGCAGTTTCTCAAGCGTGGATTGATGGTCATAGCTTACGGACTTATCGACATGCGCCCAATACGGGCTCGCGTAAGTCATGGGCAGCCGGTGATGCCACATCACGAGCAGTTAGGCTTGCGTTAATGGCTCAAAAAGGTGAAATGGGCTACCCAACCGCTTTGACTGCTAAAACATGGGGCTTCTATGATGTTTTGTTTGATGGGAAACCACTGACTTTTCAACGTCCTTATGGTTCATATGTTATGGAAAATGTTTTATTTAAAATTTCCTTCCCAGCAGAATTTCACTCACAAACAGCAGTTGAAGCGGCTTTACAGCTCTACCAAACGCTATTGAAATTAGGCAAAACGGCGCAAGACATTGAGTCTATCGCTATCCGTACACATGAAGCATGCATCCGTATTATCGATAAAAAAGGCCCATTGCATAACCCTGCTGATCGCGATCATTGTATTCAATATATGGTGGCAGTCCCATTAATTTTTGGTCGCCTCACCGCTGCTGACTACGAAGACAATATTGCAAATGATAGTCGTATTGATGAACTACGGGCAAAAATGCACTGTTATGAGGACCCTAATTTCACGCAGGATTATCACGACCCAGAAAAACGTTCGATCAGTAATGGGGTAACCATCACCTTAAAAGATGGCCAAGTGCTAGAAGAGGTCGTAATCGAATACCCTGTCGGCCACAAACGTCGTCGTAAAGAGGGAATGCCATTATTATTACAGAAATTTAGAATAAACTTGGCAAGACAATTCCCTGAAGCCCAGCAACTACGTATTCTTAAAGCATCCCTTGATAAACCACTATTGGAAAAAATGCCGGTGAATGAATATATGGATTTATTTGTTATTTAATATTGTTTTTGTAACTGTTTCCGTCCTCTAATGTGAACAGCACCTCAAAAGTTGGACGCCATTAGTCTGGCTTTTGGGGTGTTTTTTTATCTATTAAATACCGTAAAATTAGGCTATTAGGTATAAGTATCAAAATAAAAATTGGTAACAGGTTTGGCTGGTATAAATTTTGTTAGGTTGAACAAGTGAATCATATTGCTCCCCCCATTCTGGATGATTTACCGCATCTGGAGGAAACTGTGTAGCAAGTACCACACCTGAATAGGTTGTATAGGTCTGGCTTTTTCCTGATACTGCAACTAAATGATTGCCACTATAAAGCTGAAGTGCTGGCATAGTGGTCGCAATATTTAATTTCACATCCCCATTAGGTGACCCAAGTGTTGCGACAGTTTGCACTCCATCCGTAAGGGTTTTATTTAACACTAATGCGTGGTCATACCCTCCGACGTGCTGTTGTTCTTCATCTTGTAAAAAATGAAACCCAATACGCTTACCCTGACGAAAGTCAAAGCTGGTTTCTGTTACATCACGCCACTCCCCCGTAGGGATACCATCATGAGTGATTGGCAAATAGGCATCGGCATGCACTTGTAAATCATGTTCGAGTGCTGTTCTTAGCGAGTCTTCCCCTGCTAAATTAAAATAAGCATGGTTAGTGAGGTTAACAGGGCCATAATCTGTTGATTGATATTTATAGTCGATAATGACTTGATTTGTTTCGGTTAATTCATAACTCACTTCAATATAGAGACGACCAGGAAAGCCTTGATCTCCCTCAGGAGAGGTCAACACAAAAACCGCTTTCTGTGGACTAGGTTGAAGAATTCCCCATATACGATAACTAAAATTATCTTTTCCACCATGCAAGCAGTGATTACCTTGATTATTCGATACTCGATAATGTTGCCCATTAATAGTGAACTGTGATGCACAAATCCGGTTAGCGACTCGCCCAACTGTGGCACCGAGGTATACACCTTGCTCCATATGCTTTGCCATATTGGGGGCTCCCAAGATGACATCCCTTTTCCCTGCCGCTAAAGGCACTATACAGCTAACCCAACTGGCACCGAGGCTCGTTAAGATAATTTTCATCCCATTTTTATTGGTTAGAGCGATAACTTTTGGCGTTCGGAGCATCTGACATTGTTCTTGAGTAAACTGCATTTTTCCCTCAATTATTCAGTATTAACCCGTATAGTTCGCTAGGCGGGTGTCATCATTAATGCATATTGTTTGGAAACAACCTGCTGATTTTCCATTTGTAACTCATAAAGTGCAATAACTTATTGTTAAGTTTCTAATTCATATTAGCAACAAAAAAGCCGAGCTATTAAAAGCTCGGCCTTATATAAAAATAGATTAATTCATGGTGGTTTAGTGCTTATGGTTTTTATCATATGGGTCAAGATGGGTCATAACATCTAATATTTGCGGGTTTTCCATCAATTTTTTCCGCACATTCACTGCAATATCATGGCCTGCGGTAATACTCATATTGCCATCAAGTTCTAGGTGAACATCTACTAATAAAAAATCACCTGATTTACGGGTTTTTAAATCATGATATCCAGATAACTCATTAATACCCTCTAAAACAGTGCGAATTTCTTGTAATGTTTCTTCATCAGCGCCTTTATCCATTAGGTCTTGCATCGATTGATTGGTGAATTTAAACCCCATACGAAAAACGAATGTCCCAACAATCAAAGCGGCTATTGGGTCAAGGATCCGCAACCCACATAAGCTACCAACAATACCAACTGCAACAACTAATGAAGAGGCAGCGTCAGAACGCGCATGCCATGCATTGGCAACTAACATATTAGAATTCACTTTTTTCGCTACATACAACATATAACGAAATAAGCCCTCTTTCGCGACTAAAGCCACTAAAGCTGCAACTAATGCAATCGTATGAACTTCAGGGATCAGTGCTGGGTTCAACATTTTTCCAATCGCTGACCACACCATTCCCACACCGACCACTAACAAAATAATCCCTAAAATTAATGAAGCTCCATTTTCATAACGAAAATGGCCATAAGGGTGGTCTTCATCCGGCTTTTTGTGGCTTTTTTTATTCGCAATAAGTACAACAAAATCTGCAACCAAGTCAGATAATGTATGAATACCATCAGCAATTAACCCCGAAGAGTGTGAAAAAATACCAATGATTATCTGCCAAATCGACAACAGCGTATTCACCACCACACTGATTAGTGTGCTTTTCTTTGCCGCTTTGAATTTTGCTTGTTGCGTTTCAAACTCACTCATTTTATTAGATGAAGTATTTTTTATATTCATAAAATATATTCTTTAATGAAAAACAAAACAATTATCATTCAGATAAACCTTTTAAATCAATAAGTTAAAAATGATTTCTCTGTATGCTCTCACATTCTTCGTTTAAAGTCCCATTATTAATTGTAAATAAAGCTTTTAACTAATAATAATTACCCTTTCTTTTTATTAAGTTAATAATATTAAACTTGCAAAAACACGATAAATGCGCATTTAATAGCATTTGTTACTTTCTATTTAACTTATAGTATATTGTAGGTAAGCCACTATAATTAATTTTAAATGACACTAAATGAGGTAGCTATGTATCAAAAAATCCTAGTTCCTATTGATTTGTTAGAAGATGAATTGAATCAAGAGATCCTCAAACACGTAGAAGCGTTAGCGCAGCTAGGCTCACCTGAAATTCACTTTCTGTCTGTAATCCCTAGTGTCGAGTTGTTTTTTGGTATTGAAATCGCAGCACTACCTGAAAGCCATAAAGATTCCGCTGAACGTTCAATTCTGGCGATGCGCGCACTTGAAGAAGTCATAAAAGACATCAAAGTTTCCGATAAGCAAATTAACTGTAAAGTCAGTATCGGCTCAGCTAAAGATGAAATATTAGATTATGCGCAAGAAATTAACGCAGATTTAATTGTGGTCGGTTCACATCGCCCAAGCACTTCAACCTATCTATTGGGCTCTACTGCATCCGCTATTGTGCGCCATGCTAAAACTTCGGTATTTGTTATTCGTTAAATATTTTCTGATAAAAAATGCCGCAATATGCGGCATTCTTTTAATTATTTTTTGATGGAATCCATTAGCTTACCATCGGTTGACCAAACTCGGTATTTAACTTGCATATCTGATGGCGTATAAACCACGATTGGCAGCTTACTGTTATAACGCATAAAAGCGTCATCGCCTAATTGTGTGGAAACAAAACGGTCTTTCGCAGGTTCAGGGCAGCCCATCATAGTAGAGGCAGGGCCTTTGACTTCATCTAGTTTATAGTAATCATATCCCCAGCCTTCCAATGTTTTTTTATCCAGATCTCCCATAAACCATTGGCGGTTACAATCAGCTTTGATGGTTTTCCCAATGACTAATTCAACCATAAAGTCATTTTCATTTTGTTGATTGGCAAGTTGAATGACATGACGTGTCATACCTGATTCTGCTTTTGGATATGGCGCGATCTTTTCCAACTCTTCCGTTGCTACTGCACAAGATGAAATCAGTGCCGCTGCCATTACAGATAAAATCGCTTTCTTCATTATTTATTCCTATTTCAGAAGATAAAACCAATTAAAAAAACCATACTTGGCTATATGTTAAGTTATTTACACCATAATTATCACTATGGATGATTCTTAATTACAAAAAAATAAATCACCCCCAGTATTAACGTAATCATACTTAATTTTAGTAGAGTGATCATAAAAATGATAAAAATTATGTAAATTACCCCCTATTTTAATGCACAACAGCTAGGCACTGATTATACTGAACTTGAGGCTTAATACATTCTGAGGAGGTAGTATGTTATCAGCAGATCAAGATTTAGTTTCAAAATTAGTATCTACACATCCCCGTTTTCAAACTCTTTATGAAAAGCATCATCAACTCGACAAAGAAATCAGTAAGCTCGAGGGCCCTTCAGGCGCAGGTTATAATGAACACGTAGCCAAACTGAAAAAAGAAAAATTACATCTTAAAGATGAAATGCAAAAAATAATGTTGTCGAATAGGTGATCAGCCACCTCACCACAACGATACTAGCTCAGCTTTCTCTGCCGCTTTTATAAAAAAGTGGGACTTTAGCTAAGCAGTTAATATGACTTTATTTGGCTGATATTTTAAGCCGCCATTAAGTTATTAATACTTTCTTATTTAAGAGGGTAGCTTATTACCCTCTTTTTCAGCCCTCAGTAAAATCCACCGCTTTCTTGAACACCATCAATAAATTACTCAATAATTTATCGTTAACTATTCATTACACCAATAAAGTTGTATATTAAATGTATGTTTACTGTAATAGAGGACTTGTTATGGCTGGCAAACGTATTAATCGGGAAATTAAAACAATTGAAAAGATGATAAAAATCTATGAAAAAGCACACCCAGCAACCAATGATGCCCCCGATTATTATCAAAAACTCTATTTTTATGCCGTAAATCGACTAGAGAAATGCCGTTATGGTGAAATAAAGCCCGCCTGTAAACAATGCCCTATCCATTGTTACCAACCAAAAATGCGTGAACAAATGAAGCTAATCATGCGTTGGGCTGGCCCAAAAATGCTTATTCATCACCCAATACTCGCGATACGCCACCTTCTCGATGACCGTAAACCCGTCCCTGATTTGCCACCTAAGGTTAATAAGAGAGCAAACTCTAAAGAAAGTTCATAATAAGCGAATACAGTAGATTCCACTTCATTGCATTAAAAAAGCAATATAACCCCCATCGGCTGTTATCACTAATCTTCTTATAATGATTAAAGAGCCTTACCATTATCAGTTTGTATCTATAATCCCCCCTTTAGCAATATCCTACTGTAATTTTTGAAATTTCTTCAGTGGGCTATTTGTTGCTAAAAATCTCCTTAATAGGCCATGCCCTATGCAAAAATTTATAAAATGTATTTTTTTTCAGTAATGATGGATACCTAAAAAATAGTAACCCTTAAAAACTATTTATTAAAATCTATATTTATATAACCTATCAAACCTATCAGCTTTGCCTATTGATTAAAAAACAAGATTAATGTCTCAATTTCATCCCTTTTACCCCACTTTTAATAAAAAAAATCAATCATAATGATTGATACTTTTAATAACTCAATGTAATAACATTAGTATTTATAAAATAAACTTATCAATACTACTTTTGACGAGTTTTATAGTCATTATTAACATACCTATAATTAACACTAATTCCTATAAAATGACAAACAAGCATTAAATTGAAAAAAACTCACGTTACGCGTAACAAAACAACAAAATATTAACATCCAGATGACTTTAATAAATTAGAATAATATTTCAGATAAATAACAAAAATATAGAATATTATAAAATCCCCTCCCACAAAACAACGGAAATACCTTTCAAATGAAAGGAAAAGCTCGAAAAAACCATGTTTTGAAACATTTTTTAATATTTAAATTTACAGTGTGACATAAAAACAATCGATAAATATAATTTCAGCCTTACTAGTAGTAGCGACTTTAGATATCAATAGAAGAAATAGCGTGATGTTTAATTTCGCTAATTACATTTGGAATATTTAAATGAGATTAATAAGGTGTCAATTATGCAAATTGAAAGTAACTTAAACCAACAGGTTATCAAACGAATAAGTGTAGATAGTAGTATGTCTCATAATATTATGGATTTTGCGACAAAAGGTATTTTTATTGTAGAGAAAGGTTCACTATTATTAGAAACTCCAGCTAACTTACAAACCTTAAACGAAGGGGATATCTTATATCATAAGCAAGGTTCATATTCCTTGCAAATGACTGATCCTTCAGTAGATTGCCAATTACTTTGGATAGCTTTAGATGATAAGTTTTTACGTGATTTTATTGCAACACATGGCTCTCAATTAAGCGAAATAGAGCGAAATGAGACATTCTCAAGTGACATCATTAAATTTACCTCATATTCATTAATTGATGATATTAAAAATAGCCTGAACTCATTTATCGATCATGAATATCCTGAAGTAATTGTTTCCCTTCGTGTAAGTGAATTACTCTTATTATTAAGCTACAGTGAGCAAGGCGCTTTATTATTATCTAATTTTAGGCAACTCAGTAGCCGACAAGCGGAACGTTTGCAATTATTTATGGAAGCCAATTACCTTAAAGAATGGAAATTAAGCGAGTTTGCACGAACGTTTGGTATGGGGTTAACGACCTTTAAAGAATTATTTCATACTGTATATGCTACATCACCACGCTCATGGATCAGCGAAAAACGAATTATGTATGCACACCAATTATTAGTTAACACTGCAATGAGTATTGTGGAAGTGTCAATGGAAGCTGGCTTTTCTAGTCAATCCTACTTTACACAAACTTATCGCAAGCGGTTTGGATATACGCCTAGCAGATCAAGAATAGCGGCTTAATATCGCAGCATATCGCGCATAGACACATGCCCTGTCAGTTATAGAAATTTCAGCTTTAACTATAAACTGGCAGAAAGGCACCCTCCGTCGTCCCCCCTTTCTAATTAACATCCACTGACTAAATTCCCCCCTAGATTACTGATACCATAAAAAAAGTAGCCTGCCTTTTAATGACAAACTACTTCTCAAGATAATCTTAGGTAGCCGCTAAATTATTTAGCTTTAATAATTTTCAAATCAATAATAGACATTGAATTAGGTGGCACTTCGCCCGGTATCCCTTCAACGCCATAACCGCCTTCTGGTTTGATGTACACTTTAACCATTCCGCCTTCTCCAGCCCGTTCAACAAATGAATTCAACGGTGTCGGTAACTGGTCATAAGGTAATGTGACTGGGTTTTGCTCAGTATACATTACAGTAACCTTACCATCCGTTAGTTGCTCCCTCATAATAAAAGTAACATCTTTACTCTTAACATTTTTTATCGGTGAGCCGGCCTGAATAATTTTATAATAGGTATTACTATCAAGTTTACTGTATTTTTGAGCGGTAATTTGCTCAATTATTTTCTGGTTTTTCTTCGCGTTTTCTGCAGCTATTACTTTTAAATCTTTACTAGGAAGGGCTCTTCCAGCTAAACCTGCTGTTGAACTTGTTCTTCCCTTCGCTTTTAACGCATCGTTTTCAACTTGTAACTGAGTAATGCGACGATTTAAATCCATTATTTGTGATTTTAATGCATTATCACCGGTTACAGAATTGAGCGAATCTAATTCTCTTTGCAGTTTTTTCAATTTTGTTTGGGCTGCAGCCGATTCTTTTTGTGAATCCACTTTCAAAGTACTGATAAGCTTATTTGCATCAGTGAGTTGCTGCTCAAGCTTTTTACTTTCATTTTGTTGAGTCGCCAATTCTCCCTGAATTGATTTTTTCTCTGCATCTAACTTCGTTAAAGCAACTTCCTTTTGTTTCAACAAGGTAATTTGTTTATTTAGATCAGCAGTTAACTCTTTAATCTGTTTATCATTTGCTTGACCGATCAAAGCGGTTTGTTTTTCCACGTTCGCTTGCAGTTTTTGCAGCTCTGCGTTGGCTTGTTTTAACTGCGCCTGTGCCGTGGCGTAATCCTGCTCATTTTTCTGCAAACGCGCTTGCAGCGCAAGTTGCTGCTTCTCGCTGTCAGTAAACTGTTTCGATAATGCATTTTGCGCCGCTTGGTGCTCTGCCAGCTGTTTCTTCGCTGCCGCCAGTTCGCTTTCTAACGCCGCTTTCTGGGCTAATTTCGCGGTTTGATCCGCTAATGACGCTTGAATTTTATCCGCTTGCTGCGCTTTGTCTTGTAACTGCTTCGCCAACTGCTGGTTCTGCTGCTCTAAAGCTTTCGCTGCTGCTTGTTGCTTGGCTAACGCTTCGCGCGTGGTTTGGCTTTCTGCTTGCGCTTTTTCCAACCCAGCTTCTTTTTGTTTCAATAACGCAATTTGTTTATTCAAATCCGCTGTCAGCGCTTTCACTTGCTCATCGCTGGCTTGGCTCATCAAGGCAGTTTGTTTTTCCACGTTCGCTTGCAGTTTTTGCAGCTCTGCGTTGGCTTGTTTTAACTGCGCCTGTGCCGTGGCGTAATCCTGCTCATTTTTCTGCAAACGCGCTTGCAGCGCAAGTTGCTGCTTCTCGCTGTCAGTAAACTGTTTCGATAATGCATTTTGCGCCGCTTGGTGCTCTGCCAGCTGTTTCTTCGCTGCCGCCAGTTCGCTTTCTAACGCCGCTTTCTGGGCTAATTTCGCGGTTTGATCCGCTAATGACGCTTGAATTTTATCCGCTTGCTGCGCTTTGTCTTGTAACTGCTTCGCCAACTGCTGGTTCTGCTGCTCTAAAGCTTTCGCCGCCGCTTGTTGTTTAGCTAACGCTTCGCGCGTGGCTTGGTTTTCAGCTTGTGATTTTTCTAAGCCTTGTTCTTGTTGCTTGAGCAAAATAATTTGCTTATTCAAATCCGCCGTCAGCGCTTTTACTTGCTCATCGCTGGCTTGGCTCATCAAGGCGGTTTGTTTTTCCATGTTTGCTTGCAGTTTTTGCAGCTCTGCATTGGCTTGTTTTAACTGCGCCTGTGCAACTGAGTAATTCTGCTCGTTTTGGCTTAATTGAGCCTGTAATTGAGCTTGCTGTTTTTCACTATCTGCTAATTGTTTTGCGAGTGTGTTTTGTGTGGTCTGGTGATTGTTAAGCTGTTCTTGAGCTTCTTTTAATGCAACTTCTAAAGCGGCTTTTTGTTCTGCTTGAAGTGTTTTTTCTGCTAATGATGCCTGGATTTTCTCAGCTAACTGTTCTTTCTCAACTAATTGCGACTGCAACTGTTGGTTTTGTTGTTTTAATAATTTCGCACTATCTTGCTGCGCCTTCAAAGCCACTTGAACATCATCTTTTTGGCTCTGTACTGCTGCTAATTCACTTTCTTTCTGCTTAAGCAACTCTTTTTGCTGCAACAGTTCAGCAGTGACTGATTTTATTTGCTCATCAGTATTGCCTGCCATCTGTAATTGATTTTTCGCATCTAACTCTAATTTAGCAATATCCGCTGTAAGTTGTTCAATCTTCAGATTTGCTGCAACAAATAATTGTTCTTTCTCAGCCAATTGCTGTTTAAGTTTTGATTGCTCAGTAATACTATCATTCAGTTGATTTTCAAGTTGAGCAATGGTTTCTTGTGTTTGCTGGTTTTCTTGGCTTAATTGTTCAAGGCTATTTTGTTTTTGCTCAATAGCTTTTTGCGCTTCAGCTAATTTAGTATTCAAAGTATCAATTAGCGATTGATCATCTGATGAATCTAATACAGCCTGTAATTGTGCGATTTGCTCTTTATTTTTAAGCACCTCAGCATTCAGTTTATCAATCTCAAATTGTTTCTCAGTGATTGTATGCGTCAACTGAGCAATACTCTTATTATGATTAATAAGTTCTGCGACTAATTGATCATCGTTCAACAAGTTGTTATACGCAATTAATTGCCCTACCCCTTGCGCAATACCAAATTTATATAAATTGGTTAATTGCTGACGTTCAATAAGTTTAGCTAATTGCTCAAGGTAAGCTGAAGCATCAATACCCGTTGGTTTCGTATATTTAGATGAATACAAACCCAGTGGATCGAGGACAAGTTGATATTTCGCAAAGTCTTTCGCGAGATAGGCCGGATTCCATTGATTACTTTGGAAAATATAAGGATAGGACGACAATAAAACAGGTGCAACCACATTTTCGGTTGTCACTGCACAAACTTCAGGAAAGGTTGTTGTACCTGCATTTTCAGCCTCAGTTTTCGCTACATCATTTTTCTTGTTTGATGCCGTAGCTGATTTTTTCTTCCCTGAGTTCTTTCCTTTGGTCCCTTTGTTGGCTGCCGCAGACTTTTGTTTTTCATTTGGCGCAGGGACCGTAGATAGCGAAGAAAAGATATCATAACCTTGGTTTTGTGTATTAACTGGTAATTGTTGTTTTTGCTCTTGCACCTTACCTTCTTTTTCTAATTGAAGGTAAGTATCAAAATCATCAATAACATTGTTAAAGCGCTCTGCTTTTGGAGCATGACTAAAAAAAGTCGTAACAAGTGCCAGCGACACACAAAGCCTAAGGTTTATTCTCATAATCCACTAATTTTCTTCAACGTTGATTCGGTAGACAATACTGAGTTATAGCGAACTTTTGCGCACAACACTTTAGTTTTAGACTCTATTGCCATTTGTAATAGTTCAATTGTGTCGGGGCTAGCAGTACCTTCAACTTGTCGATATAGGCGGTTGATTTCGCTAACCTCTTTAAATGAACCTACTAAGCGATTGTAATCTTTAGGTGAGAGCGTTTTTAATGCGTTTAATTCTTTAACACACGTATTTAGATGAGCAAATGTTTGCTGGTTAGCCGCATTATCACCATAACTTGTGGATGCTATTGGTGTGCGGTCGATAGCATTATTTAGAACTTTTTGAGATTCAGGGTAAGAATCATCAACCTGCCCTTGAGTTGCGGTTGCATCCGCTACTGGTTGAGCGGTATTAGTATTGACTACCTGCTTACTTGGGGTGTTCGGTGTTGCTGTATTGTATGTGTCTGAGCCAAATGTACAACCTGAAAGAAGAGCTGTACTTGCTATAAGCAAAGATGCAACATAAAATTTATTTTTTAAAAACATATGGTTACCTTACCAGCACTTTTCTTCGCTATTATAATGATGTCCAAGAAACCTAGTGTAAGCTAAAAATTAGCTATTTTCTATAAGCCCGAATGTAGAAATAGAGTGTTCTCATAAATTTATGATTAAATTAATTTTAGTTTCAAAATAATTTTATCGCTACATTTTAGTTATTTTTATGAGCTTATTCTCATTAATACGCCAAATAAGTGATAACTCAACACCTATGAGTGGGCTTTTTAATTATATTATGTTAGCAAAAGATTATTTAAACCGTTAACCTAATCGTAAATCAAACAGTCTAATAACATCTTAGGTCAAGCCTAATTCTAAGTATTTCTTTGTAACACTTGCTAACAAATAAAGCAGTCATCCACTTTGCAAAACAAATCTATTTTTCATTTTTATTACAAACAACGGGTTAAAGAATGCTTTAGCATAGCGAAGAGCTATCCATAATAAATGCAGTTCACTTTAAAACATTAGCTACAAACCCCGCAAAAAACAATAAAACTTATATTTAATCAATATGTTGCATAGAGGCACACATTAGTATAACAGTAATTTTGCGCCATCAATTATACCAGCTATCTGTCAGAATTACTTATATTAAATTGATACCATTCGTAACTCAAATTTATTTTTGATTTTAATATATGTTTCATTCGTCGTATTTAGCAGAGGCACTACGATTAAATGTGCAAACTTAAACGAGACATAGCAATATAAAACAAACAAGGTAGTAATTTTACAACTAAAATGATGAGCTTGAATAAAGCATAAAAAGAGTAAAAGGATGGGGATAAATAAAATGCCCAGATTTAACTGGGCATATATAGTATTTAAGCTTTACTTGGACGCAATGCAGGGAACAAAATAACATCGCGAATTGTATGACTGTTAGTAAACAACATCACCATACGGTCAATACCAATACCAAGACCAGCTGTTGGCGGTAAACCATGTTCTAATGCAGTAACATAGTCCTCGTCATAGAACATCGCTTCGTCATCACCTTCATCTTTTTGACGAACTTGTTCGGCAAAGCGCTCTGCTTGGTCTTCCGCATCATTTAATTCCGAGAAACCATTACCGATTTCACGACCACCGATGAAGAATTCAAAACGGTCAGTGATGAATGGGTTATCATCATTGCGACGCGCTAATGGTGATACTTCAGCCGGATATTCGGTGATAAAAGTTGGTTGGATTAAATGACTTTCCGCAACTTCTTCAAAAATCTCACATTGAATGCGACCAAGACCCCAGCTCTTCTCAATTTTGATACCAATTGATTGAGCAATCGCAACCGCTTTATCCATATCGTCTAAGTCAGCAACATTAGTTTCTGGACGATATTTACAGATAGCTTCTTTCATTGTTAATTTAGTAAATGGTTTACCAAAATCAAACTGCTGCTCACCATATTGAACAACCGTATTCCCTAACACTTTTTGTGTCAGTGTACGGAAGAGATCTTCAGTTAAAGCAATCAGATCACGGTAATCCGCATACGCCATATAGAGTTCCATCATAGTGAACTCTGGGTTATGGCGTGGAGATAGCCCTTCATTACGGAAGTTACGGTTAATCTCAAATACACGTTCAAAACCACCAACAACTAACCGTTTTAAGTACAGTTCTGGTGCAATACGTAAATACATATCAATATCTAACGCATTATGATGAGTAATGAACGGACGAGCAGATGCCCCGCCAGGGATAACTTGCATCATTGGTGTTTCGACTTCCATAAAGCCATTATCCACCATGAAATTACGGACTTCTGCAAGGATCTTCGAACGAACAATAAATGTATGACGTGACTCATCGTTAGCAATCAAATCAAGATAACGTTGACGATAACGTGTTTCTTGGTCTGCTAACCCATGAAATTTATCAGGCAAAGGGCGAAGCGCTTTAGTTAATAAACGCACTTCGTGACAATGAACCGTTAATTCACCTGTTTTGGTTTTAAATAAACGACCTTTTGCACCAAGGATGTCACCTAAGTCCCATTTTTTGAATTGCTCATTGTAGACGCCTTCGGCTAAATCATCGCGAGATACGTAAATCTGGATGCGCCCACCAACATCTTGTAACGTGGCAAATGACGCTTTACCCATAATACGGCGAGTCATCATACGACCTGCAATCGACACTTCAATATTTAAGTCTTCAAGCTCTTCTGATGTTTTATCATCATATTGAGCATGAATTTTGTCAGAAATATTTTCACGACGAAAATCATTGGGGAATGGAATACCCTTTTCACGCAATGCCACTAATTTTTCTTTGCGGGCTTTAAGTTCGTTATTCAAATCAGGTGCTTGTTCAGCGCCTTGTTGTTCCTGAGACATTTTTTCCTCACAGGCCAGCTTTTAAACTAGCTTCAATGAATTTATCCAAATCACCATCCAGTACGGCTTGCGTGTTACGCGTTTCCACACCAGTACGTAAATCTTTTATTCTTGCATCATCAAGGACATAAGAACGAATCTGGCTTCCCCAGCCAATATCGGATTTGTTCTCTTCCATCGCTTGCTTATCTGCATTTTTCTTCTGCATTTCCAGTTCGTATAACTTAGCTTTTAACTGGCGCATCGCTTGGTCTTTGTTTTTATGCTGCGAACGGTCATTCTGGCATTGAGTCACAATATTCGTTGGAATGTGTGTGATACGAACCGCTGACTCTGTTTTGTTAACGTGCTGACCACCAGCACCAGAAGCACGGTATACATCAATACGCAGATCCGCTGGATTAATGTCGATATCAATATCGTCATCCACTTCAGGGTAAATAAACGCAGAACTAAAAGAGGTGTGACGGCGCCCACCTGAGTCAAACGGGCTCTTACGCACTAAACGGTGAACCCCGGTTTCCGTTCTTAGCCACCCGTAGGCATAGTCACCAATAATTTTGACCGTTGCAGATTTCAGCCCAGCAACATCACCATCAGATTCTTCAATAATCTCGGTTTTAAAGCCCTTTGACTCTGCCCAGCGCAAATACATGCGTAACAGCATACTTGCCCAATCTTGCGCTTCAGTACCGCCAGAACCTGCTTGTAAGTCAATGTAGCAATCAGCGCTGTCATACTCACCTGAGAACATACGGCGGAATTCGAGCTGCTCTAACTTACCTTGTAGTAGCTCTAACTCAGCACCGGCTTCGTTGAAAGTATCTTCATCGTCGGCCTCAACAGCCAACTCCAATAAACCTTCTACGTCCTCAAGGCCTTGAACCATCTGGTCAATCGTTTCTACGATAACTTCAAGGGATGAGCGTTCTTTACCAAGTGCCTGAGCCCTTTCTGGTTCATTCCAGACATCTGGTTGCTCAAGTTCAGCGTTGACTTCTTCTAAGCGTTCTTTCTTGGCATCATAGTCAAAGATACCCCCTCAGAACCTCTGTCCGTTCAGACAGGTCCTGAATCTTACTTTTTACTGGGTTTATTTCAAACGTCATTTTTCAATATCTTATGGTTAGTCAAAAATAAAATTTTTATTTACAAACCGTTTAGTATAACGGAATTTATCTCAGGTTTATAGCGGCATCAAACGCTATTTCTCTGGCTATTTGTTAGCTCAATCCGGCCAAATATGTTCAACCATTAACTGGACATTTTTTTGCCCACGGTATTCATTTACATCAAGTTTAAACGCAATTTTTGCTTTCTTGATGCTGTTATCAGGCCACCGGCGAACATCAATATTAAACATGATGGCATCTAGCATAGGCCCACCACAAACAGGTTCTAACATCAATTTAAGGTGACGCTCCCCAACTAACCTTTGTTGTAGCAACTGGAAATGCCCGTCAAATACAGGTTCAGGGAATGCTTGCCCCCATGGGCCACTTTCGCGAAGAAGCTCAGCTGTTTCTAAACAAAATTCATGGCGCGATAACTCACCATCGCTCCAAACTACGCCTGAAAGCTGCTCGGGCTGAATGAGCTCACCCATTAATAGTTCAAAATGATGTTTAAAAACATCAAATTTATCGACGTCCAAAGTCAACCCAGCCGCCATGGCATGGCCACCAAATTTTTGCATCAGCCCAGGTTGTAAGGTATTTAGCCGCTCTAAAGCATCTCGCATATGTACACCTTGAATTGAACGCCCTGACCCTTTTAATATCCCATCCCCTGCCGGTGCAAAAGCAATAACCGGGCGATGGTATTGTTCTTTTATCCTTGAAGCCAAAATCCCAACAACACCTTGGTGCCATTCAGGATGGTAAATCGCTAAGCCATTAGGCAATGGGTTATTACCGTATTCAAGTTTATTAAACAGAACCAATGCTTCTTGTTGCATCCCTGCTTCAATATCGCGACGTGTTTGGTTTAAACCATCAAGTTCGTTAGCAAGCTCCCGAGCATAGGCCATATCATCTGTTAATAATAACTCAATACTCACGGACATATCGTCTAACCTACCCGCAGCATTTAGCCTTGGACCAAGTGCAAAACCGAAATCATTTGCGACTAACCTAGATAAGTCCCGTTTAGAAACTTCAATTAATGCTTTAATACCAACACAGCAACGGCCTGCTCTAACACGGTTTAAACCTTGATGAACTAAAATGCGATTATTGGTATCAAGGGGAACCACATCTGCCACAGTCCCTAATGCGACTAAATCAAGGTACTCTGCTAAATTAGGCTCACTAAGACCTTGTTGCGTAAACCACCCTTGTTGGCGTAAATGTGCACGCAATGCAGACATCAAATAAAAGGTCACGCCAACACCAGCGAGTGATTTGGACGCAAAACGGCAATCATTTAGATTTGGGTTAATAATTGCATCAGCTGCAGGTAAAACTTCGCCGGGCAGATGGTGATCCGTAATAATGACATTTATTCCATATTGGTTAGCTACGGCAACTCCCTCATGAGATGAAATACCATTATCAACAGTAATAATTAAATTTGTCCCGCGTTTATAAGCTTCTTCAACAACAAGCGGCGTTAAACCATAGCCATTTTCAAAACGATTAGGAACAATATAATTAAGGTTTGCATAGCCCATCGCTTTTAAGGCGCGGATAGCTAATGCCGTGCTCGTTGCCCCATCTGCATCAAAATCACCAACGATGGTGATCGCCTGATGTTCAACCAATGCGCGATAAAGCAGTGATAACGCATCCCCAATACCAGCTAATGAACGATAGTCTAATAAATTAGACGCTTTACGTTCTAATTGCGTTATGTCCGTGATCCCCCGATGCCGATAAATGCGCTGTAACAGCTCCGGTAAACCAGGTAATTGGACAGCCGAGTTATCTTGGGTTCTTTGTTGTAATAACGTTTCTACATTCACAATAATTAACTATTTTTGGTCAAGTAACTGGATAAGAGCATCTGGCTTAAGAAAACCGGGTAACATTTGGCCGTCTGGTAATATGATGGCAGGCGTCCCTGTGACTTTAAATAAATTGCCGACATTCATATGTTTGCTTAAGTCAATTTTGCAACCATCAATCATCGCAATTTCGTCCCCTTTAAATGCCTGAGTCAAGGCTTTTTGAGGGAGACCATTACACCATATTGATGCCATTTTTTTACCTACGTCGCTATCAGCGCCTTGACGCGGATATGCAAGATAACGAACCGTAACCCCTTTACTGTTTAACTCACCAACAGATTCATGCAATTTTTTACAGTAACCGCAGCTAATATCGGTAAAGACAGTAACAACATATTTTTCTCGAGGCGCTTTGAAAATAATCATTTCATTTTTTAGTGCTTCAATTTTTTTCATCAGTGGCTGATTACTAATATTGACTGGGTTTTTGCCACTCATGTCATAAATCGGCCCTTGCAGTAAATATTTACCGTCGTCAGTGATATAAACAATACCGGTTGTTGTTTCAACGACATTCAAGCCGACTATTGGTGAGGGTTTAATTGCCTCAACCGACATATCGTATTTTTCTAACGTATCGCGGATCACTTTTTCTTCGGTTGCGCCATATACTGTCGCTGTAAATGCCGTAATACACGCGGCAGCCAATAATAACAATTTGCGTTTCATAGATAATCCTTTAATCATACATCACCCCCTTGGGTGATGTTGCTCATGTAACATGCGTAACCGTTCTGTGGCAACATGGGTATAAATTTGTGTTGTGGATAAGTCACTATGACCTAATAACATTTGCACAACACGTAAATCCGCCCCGTGGTTCAATAAATGGGTTGCGAATGCATGCCTCAGTACGTGGGGTGAGAGTAGTTCAGTATCAATATGAGCAAGTACTGCATAATATTTTATCCGATGCCAAAAAGTTTGCCGTGTCATTTTAGTGCCACGCTTACTGGGAAATAAAATATCGCTGGTTTTGCCATTCAATAGTTCAGGACGACTTTCATCAATATATTTTTCTAGCCAGTATATTGCCTCTTCTCCCAATGGAATCAATCTTTCTTTATCACCCTTACCTACCACACGGATGACACCTTGACGTAAACTGATATCTGAAAATGTTAAGCCTATCAATTCAGATACTCGCAAACCACAAGCGTACAACACTTCTAACATCGCTTTATCTCGTAACTCAAGCGCATCCTCTGTTGCGGGTGCATTCAATAAATCTTCGACTTGCCGCTCACTTAAATCCTTAGGTAAACGCTGAGGGATTTTGGGTGCTGCAATAACCGCAGATGGGTCATCGAGACGTATTTTTTCACGATACAAATACTGAAATAACCTACGCATAGCACTTAATAGGCGAGCAGAGCTGGTCGCTTTATAACCGCCATCAATGCGTTCTGCTAAAAAAGATTGCAGGTCAATTGACTGAACACTTTCTAAATACAATTGGTGAGCATCAAGCCAGTTGTCTAACGACTGAAGGTCATTACGATAAGATGCCAAAGTGTTTTCGGCAAGATCTTGTTCTAACCAAATGGTATCAAGAAATTGTTCAATTAATGGATTAAGTTGTTTTGTTTCCACGAAAAATGAGCTTCCTTAGGGTAAGACCACACAATTCTATTATGCCTGAATGTAGTTGCTTCTGTTACAATACATCTCTTGTGATGAAAACCATAGCTGGACATAGTAACAATATATATGAAAATAGGTCTTTTTTACGGTTCTAGTACCTGTTATACCGAAATGGTTGCAGAAAAAATACGTGATATTCTGGGCGATGATTTCGTCACACTGCATAACGTTAACGATACACCGCCAACTGAAATGGAACAGTATGATGTTCTTATTTTGGGAATACCAACGTGGGATTTTGGTGAAATACAAGAAGATTGGCTAGAAATTTGGGAAGCGCTTCCCACTCTTAACTTAGCAAATAAAATTGTTGCTATGTACGGGTTAGGAGATCAAATAGATTATAGCGAATGGTTTCTTGATGCCTTGGGCATGTTATACCACCAATTAAAACCAACAGGTGTCAAATTTGTCGGTTTTTGGCCTACTGATGGCTATGAATTCGAAAGCCCAAAACCCTTAAATGAACAGGGTGATAAATTTGTTGGGCTAGCATTAGATGAAGTTCATCAATTTGAGCAGACCGATGAGCGCATTGCGCAATGGTGTGTGCAAATTTTGCAAGAAATCGAAGCTTCCCTGTAATACATGAACATCAGTGACTAAGGTTCTTTACGGCTACTTGTTTTTCAGTAGCCTTAAATATCAGGGTATTGAAGTAATAATTGGTTCAAATTACGCCAACTTTCCTCAGAAACAGAGTCTTTAGCAACCCATAGGTGAATTTTTTGTTGCTTACCTTGTAAAGCTTCTAATGACAATAAGATGCCATAGCGGCTCAACCAAGGTGCTTTCACAATATTCCATTCATTCTTTTTCCATTGGACTTTATTACCATTAACCAACACAGCAACCCCTTTTATTTTGCTGATGTTCTTTTGGCTTTTTGCCCAACTAGCCACCACAACCGCAAGAAGTGGCAACCATATCATTGAATGAGCCGGTGCCCATGGTGCAACAAGCAAAAACATGCCTACTGCCCCATGAACACAGGTTGAAAAAAACTGTGTTTTCCATGAAATGGAAAGATTAGATTTCCACAGGACCACGATTTTTATTTTTTTCCTGAATCAGTTTTACCATACGAAATAGCTCGTCGTCATCTGGGCGACCGTGATTCATTAACCAGTTAAATAAATCAGGGTCCGCACACTCCAATAAACGGACAAACACCTGTTTATCATTGGTTGTCAGACTATCATATTCATACTCAAAAAATGGCATGATTGAAATATCTAGCTCACGCATACCGCGGCGACAAGCCCAATGAATTCGCGCCTTGTTCTCAATATCCATTCCACTACGACCTTTTGTTGCAGTTAACTGATAAGATTGATTATTTTCAATACTCTAACAGATTATCTACTGAGAAAACATGCCATAGGCTACATTGTTGTAATTTTAGTAGTAAAATGCCGTTTTTCTACAAACAGATAACAAAAAAATACTCAATAATACCCGTGGTATCATAATAACTACTTGCAATGTTATCTAGCTATTTTACCATTAAGCACCTTTATCTATCAAAGAACAACAGGTGAAATCATGACTACCCAAATTGATATTGATAGTACACAACAATTTCCCTTTGAATCACACTCTTTACCGCTCGTTTTGATTTCACTGGAAAACTGGGAACTTATCCACCTTCATGGCCTAGACGCAGAAAAATATTTACAAGGCCAAGTGACCGCAGATGTTGCCACACTCACTCAATCACATGCATTAACTGCCCATTGCGACCCAAAAGGTAAAATGTGGAGTGACCTGCGGTTATTCCATCATTTAGAAGGGTTCTCTTATTTATTAAGAAGCAGTATTGCTGATACGCAACTCGCTGAACTCAAAAAATATGCGGTTTTTTCCAAAGTAACATTTGAGAAAAAAAATGAGCTTAAGCTACTTGGGGTAGCGGGTAAAGGAGCAAGAGCAGCACTTTCAGCAGTCTTTAGCGTTTTACCTGACGAACAAAACCAAGTAGTCACTGACGGTGATTCGACTTTACTCTATTTTTCATTACCTACAGAACGTTTTTTAGTGGTTACAACAGAGGCAACAGCACAGACAATAGTGCAGACACTCGGTGCCCCACAAGTCAGTGATGAACAGTGGTTAGCACTCGATATCGAAGCAGGCTTTGCCGTTATCGACCAAGAAAATAGCGCTCAACACTTACCTCAAGCGGCTAATTTACAAGCTCTTCCTGATGGAATTAGCTTTAAAAAAGGCTGTTACACGGGTCAAGAAATGGTCGCTAGGGCCAAATTTCGTGGTGCCAATAAACGCGCAATGTATTTGTTAAAAGGAACAGGTTCAACACTCCCAAATATTGGTGAAGGCGTTGAATGGCAACTCGGCGATAAATGGCGCCGTACTGGGACAGTTCTTGCCACGGTTCGCTTAGGGAATGGCAAAATATATGTGCAAATCATTATGAATAACGATATGGAACCTGACAGTGTTTTTCGCGTTATGGGTGATGAGCAAAGCCATTTAACTATCGTACCGTTGCCATATTCATTAGAAGAAAAATAGTTGGGGTTTTTATGTCATCTGTATTAGGTAACGAGCCTATTGAGGTTATCAAGTTTGGGGCTTTTACCGAGGTCGTCCAATTTTTAATGGAATTAGATAAGCTCAAAAGTATTTACCGTAAAAATAAGTTATTGAATCGCGAACGCCAAGAAAATACTGCCGAACATAGCTGGCAGTTTGCAGTTGCAGCCATGAGCTTCGCCCCTTATGTTCAAGGTGTTAACATTGAGCATGCGATTAAATTAGCATTAGTTCACGACATAGTTGAAATTGACGCAGGTGATGTAATGGTATTCGATAATGCTGCTCGTGACGCTATCCATGAAGAAGAAGTTAAAGCGGCTAATCGTATTTTCAACCTATTGCCTAACCCGCAAGCTGAAACGCTTTTAGCATTATGGAATGAATATGATGCGCTTGAAACTCCTGAGTCCATTTACGCCAATGCGATTGATAGGGCTATGCCAATGCTGATGAATTTACATAATCAAGGGCAAAGCTGGGTTGAAAACAACATCCGTCTTGAGCAAGTAATCAGTAAATGTGATTATATAGAGCAAATTCTTCCTGATTTTTATCAACAACTTAAATTACAGTTAGAGCAAGCCCAGCAAAAAGGCTGGTTACTGTAATTCCCGATAAGCGGCTTAACGGCCGCTTATAAAAATCCTATAACCTCCTTCAAAACTAATTTTTAATACATTTAATAATTTGCTAATTAATAAGATGTTACCTATGGTTTAAACAAACATTCACGTGATGTATTGATTGTCAATTAGGTGACATATGCCAATGAATAAAATTAGCTCATCCCCTTATCTATTGTTACTTGATGTCCATTCTCCAGCCATTATTCAGTTTAATAAATCAACCTATCAAATTACATGCCTAATAGAACAATTAGGTGGAACACCAGATGGTATCGCCGTCGACCCAACGAATAAATTAATTTATTGGAGTAATATGGGAGAGGATTATGACGCTGATGATGGTTCAATTAACGTAATGAACTTCGATGGCAGTGGGCGAAAAATGTTGTTAGGTCATGGAGATGTCAGAACACCAAAACAGCTACAACTCGATTTAATCAATCAAAGGCTATATTGGTGTGATCGCGAAGGGGGAAAAGTTGCTTCTTGCCATGTCGATGGCTCAAACTTGCAAACTCATGTGGCAAGGCCCAGAAATAAGCAAAACCAAGTTGATATTTTAGACCAGTGTGTCGGTATTTCTTTAGATATTCCCAACAATTGGGTTTATTGGACACAAAAAGGGACGCCAAAAGGTAATCTTGGTCGTATTTTCAGAGCACCACTAAAACCAAACATTCAGCACCCCCCCGAGAACCGAACTGATATTGAACTATTACTTGATCGCCTACCTGAGCCTATTGACCTATTACTTGATGAAGAAGCCTGTCTTTTATATTGGACGGATAGAGGTGCCGAACCGGATGGTAATAGTTTAAATTGTGCAAATGTGACGGCGCATGGCGTCAATAATCACAAAGTTATCAGCCGTGGTTTCAAAGAAGCTATCGGTCTCACTTATGATAAACCTGCTCAATTAATGTATGTCGCAGACCTAAATGGTGGGGTTTATCGCGTAACAATACCGACCGGTGACGTTGAGAAAGTTTATCAAGGTAAAAACTATACGGGGATCACCCAGTATTCACCTTAATTTATCATGTGAATATATTGAAGAAAAAGGCCTGACTCAGTCTAATATTGAGTTCAAGCCTTATAACTAATTTATTGATAGTGCTCAACATGATATGAGCACTTTAAATTATATCTTACATATACTCTTCAATCGGAACACACGAGCAATGTAAATGACGGTCGCCATACACATCATCAAGACGTTTAACCGCTGGCCAATATTTATTAGCTTTGGTTTGCGCCGTCGGGAACACAGCCAATTCACGGCTATAACTGTGAGGCCATTCTTGCGTTAGCTCGGTTTGGACATGAGGAGAATTCACCAGAGGGTTATCCTCAAGCGTCCACTGCCCTTCAACCACTTGGTCAATCTCATCCCGTATTGCTAACATCGCCTCAATAAAACGGTCGATTTCAGTGATACATTCCGATTCCGTTGGTTCTATCATCAACGTGCCAGCCACAGGGAAAGACATGGTTGGGGCATGAAAACCATAGTCAATCAACCGTTTAGCTATATCAAGCTCACTGATGCCGGTATCCTTTTTAATTGGGCGTAAATCAACGATACATTCATGAGCAACGTAACCATCTTGCCCTGTATATAAAATGTCATAGCGGCTGGAAAGGCGTTTAGCAATATAGTTCGCATTCAAAATAGCCACTTGGCTCGCTTTGCGTAAGCCATAAGAGCCCATCATTCGGATATACATCCAGCTAATGGGCAAAATAGAAGCGCTACCAAATGGAGCAGCAGAAACTGCACCTTGGTCTGTGACCATTTCTTGTTCAACTACTGAATGCCCTGGTACAAACGGAGCTAAATGTTTTTTCACCCCAATTGGACCCATACCTGGACCGCCACCACCATGAGGAATACAGAATGTTTTATGTAAATTTAAGTGAGACACATCCGCGCCAATAAAGCCCGGTGTCGTTAACCCAACCTGAGCATTCATATTTGCTCCATCAAGGTAAACTTGCCCACCATATTGATGAATAATCTCACAGACTTCGCGAATACTTTCTTCATAAACCCCATGTGTAGATGGATAAGTCACCATGACACAAGAAAGTACATCACTATATTGCTGCGCTTTATCGCGTAAATCGTCTAAGTCGATATTCCCTTCATCATCACAACGTACAACCACGACTTCCATACCTGCCATATGGGCAGACGCTGGATTGGTTCCATGAGCTGAAGCTGGGATCAAACAAATATTCCGCCCCCCATCATTACGGCTTTCATGATAACGGCGGATAGCGAGCAGCCCTGCATATTCCCCTTGTGCACCTGAGTTAGGTTGCATACAAACCGCATCGTAACCCGTTAATTGCACCAACCAATGAGAAAGCTGTTCAATCATTTGATGATAGCCTTGTGCTTGGTCCACAGGGCAGAATGGATGTAGCTCCCCAAATTCTGGCCATGTAATCGGGATCATCTCCGCGGCTGCATTAAGCTTCATCGTACACGACCCCAGCGGGATCATCGCTTGGTTCAACGCTAAATCTTTACGCTCAAGGCTATGCATATAACGCATCATTTCTGTTTCGCTGTGATAGCGATGAAAATTCGGATGAACTAAGATTTCATCTGCCCGTTGCATAGATTTTGGAATGGCGTGTTCTTGATTTGCAACAGATTGGTCTAATTTTTCAAAATCCAATTTAGTGTCAATACCCGTGATCACCGTAAACAGCTCATTTAAGTCCTGGCGAGTGGTGACTTCACTAAAGGTGAGCCCCACGGCTCCACGAATATCCGTCCGTAAATTGATGTTTGCTTTTTCTGCTCGGGCTAATACTGCGGTTTTATCTTCCACTTCAACTGCTAAAGTATCAAACCAAGTTTTATGGCGTGATGAGAACCCCGCTTCGGCTAAAGCTTTAGCAAAGATTGATGTGAAGCGATGAATACGCCCAGCAATCATTTTTAAACCTTCAGGACCATGATAAACCGCATACATAGCCGCAATATTGGCTAACAAAACTTGTGAGGTACAAATATTTGAATTCGCTTTTTCACGACGAATATGCTGCTCACGGGTTTGCATCGCCATACGCAATGCTGTATTCCCCGCGGCATCGCGTGACACACCGATAATACGCCCCGGCATTGCACGTTTAAACTCATCACGGCAAGCAAAGAAAGCTGCATGTGGACCGCCATAGCCCATAGGTACACCAAAACGCTGCGCTGAGCCAAATACGATATCGGCCCCTTGTTTACCCGGTGCAGCTAATAACACTAATGCCATCATGTCTGCAGCAACACAGCTAACGATTTGGCGCTGTTTTAATGTTGCGAATAGTTCACTGTAATCATGGATATTACCGGTTGTGCCCACTTGTTGTAACAAGGCCCCAAACACCCCTTCATGTTCAAGAACTTTTTCTGCACTATCAACAATCACTTCAAAACCAAAGGTACCGGCTCGTGTTTTTACAACGTCAAGGGTTTGCGGGTGAATATCATCAGCAACGAAGAAACGTTCAGCATTCTTTAACTTACTAATTCGTTTTGCCATCGCCATGGCTTCAGCCGCCGCAGTCGCTTCATCTAATAATGAGGCTGATGCTAAGTCTAATCCGGTAAGGTCAATCGTTAACTGCTGGAAATTAAGTAATGATTCTAAGCGGCCTTGTGAAACTTCAGGTTGATATGGCGTGTAAGCTGTGTACCAACCGGGGTTTTCCAATAAGTTACGCAAAATAACAGGGGGAAGCACCGCGGGTGCATAACCCATCCCAATATAACTTTTAAAGCGTTTATTCAGTGATGCGATAGCTTTCAATTCAGCTAAAGCTTCCTGTTCAGTTGCCCCACCACCTACTCTTGGTGGCTCTGAAAGTAAAATTGCTTTAGGAACAATTTTGTCCATCAAAGCATCTAATGAGGTTGCACCCACAGTATCTAACATGGTTTTTATTTGTTGTTCTGATGAACCAATGTGGCGTGAAATAAATTCTGAACGGTTTTCTAATTGACTCAGTGACATCGACATATCTGTGTTCCCATCCTTTGTCTGCTATGCATAAGTTGTAGGGCGGTTATTACGGAACTTGCGAGGTAACGACTTGTTGCTTGCTAATTATATTTTTCAACTCTCTAAATAGTTCATCTTGTGACTAGGCGGCAAGCGGAGACAATCTTGGGGAGCATACACTAGTATGTGACCCGAGTTGTCGAGTGCAGCCACCCATAAAACAAGCGTATTAATAAATCCTATAAATAGTTCATCTTGTGGCTAGGCGGCAAACGAATAAGACCCTAGGAGCATACATCAGTATGTGACTAGGGCGAATGAGCGAAGCCAACGCCGCCACAAGAAGAAATATGACTAGGATTTTATTCTTCGGCTTCGATCATAGAGGTATAACCCGCCGCATCAATTAAGTCCGCCAGCTCAGAGGTATCCGACGCTTTAATTCGGAAAATCCAACCTTCTTGATAAGGCTGTTCATTTACTAGTTCAGGTGAATCATTCAGGTCGCTATTAACTGCTACAATTTCACCGCTCAAAGGTGCGTAGATATCAGATGCCGCTTTTACGGATTCCACAACAGCACAGTCATCACCTGCGCTAACCACGCTACCAACCTCAGGTAAATCAACAAACACCATATCACCCAGAGTTTCTTGCGCATGCTCAGTAATACCAACGGTATACTCACCGTTACCTTCATCACGCAGCCACTCATGTTCACGGGTATACAATAATTCTTTAGGTGTATTGCTCATTATTTGCCTCTCAATTTTAAAATTTGTTTATCGGGTTACCCCAAATTACACTAAGCAGTTACCTTCGCGGACAAAGCCCGGTTTAACCACTTCAACTGGCATTTCTCGATGTCGAATTTCAACAATCGCTTTGTCTTGAATTCCGTTAGGGACACGCGCCAACGCAATACTAAATCCGAGAGTTGGAGAGAAAGAACCACTCGTGATTACCCCCTCTTGTAATTTACCCAATTCATCAGTAAAGCGGACCACTTGCCCTGCTCGCAGTATACCTTTTTCACGCATCACAATACCGACGAGTTTTTCAGTTCCTTGTTCGCGTAATTGTTCTAATGCCTCACGCCCAATAAATTGGCGATCTTCCGGTTTCCAAGCAACCGTCCACCCCATATTCGCGGCTAGAGGGGAAATACTTTCATCCATATCTTGACCGTAGAGATTCATACCTGCTTCTAAACGCAATGTATCACGTGCGCCAAGGCCAGCAGGATGGACACCCGCTTTTAATAACTTATGCCAAAAACCAACAACTTGATTTTTCGGCATCGCAATTTCATAACCTTTTTCACCGGTATACCCTGTCGTGGCGATAAATAAATCCCCTGTTTGGACACCATAGAAAGGTTTCATGCCAGCAATGGCTTTATTTTGCTCATCACTGAGCAAGGAGTGTACTTTTTGCTGAGCTTGAGGGCCTTGAACTGCCAATAAGGCTAAATCATCCCGTACACGAATTTCGACAGCATAACCCGCTGCGTGCTGCTCAATCCATGCGATGTCTTTATCCCTTGTCCCAGAGTTAACCACCAAACGATAGAAACCCTCTTCCAAATAATAAACAATCAGGTCATCAATAACCCCACCGGATGCATTTAACATACCCGTGTACAAGGCTTTACCTTTCTCTGTAAGTTTATTGATATCGTTAGCGAGTAGATAACGAAGAAAGTCACGACAACCTTCACCATGTAAATCGACAATAGTCATATGGGAAACATCAAACATCCCTGCATCGGTTCTGACGAAATTATGTTCATTGATTTGAGAACCATAATGCAACGGCATCATCCAGCCATGAAAATCCACCATCTTTGCGCCGCAGGCTATATGCTCTTCATATAGTGTTGTTTGCTTTACCATGAATACCCTCTTTACATTATTTATATGACAGGGTGATTGCGTGGTTAAGAATACCTATTATCGATTAATCAATTGGCATTACTAACCTGACGCAAACGATAACATTTTTAAAAACCTACCATTGTTCGCGGCTAGATTCTATAAAAAAAAATAGGGCTACTGCTCCACTGTATTACTGATTACATCCTACTTTTACCAGTGCTTTTTGTTAAATAATTGAGAATGATCACTCAAAATGCTTACAATCAAGGCAGAATAGATTAAAAAGCAACCAGATTATATTCTTTATGAATAAAATTGGAGAGCAAAACCCAACGAGCAAAATAAGTAAAACTAATGCGAAATGTAGCTGCAATTAGTTTTTTTCAGTCATACTGTGAAAATAATACTGCGCCCAAATAGCAAATTAAACGAAAGACCATGGCAGGATTAGGGATTAAACAATACGAGTTATTTCTGGCAACAGAATATGTATTAACAGACTTGGAATTTAATATGACAAGATAAAGGTATAACTGGTGCTATACCTTTACTGAACAAGAAATTAGAGCGACTCTTCTAATGATAGTTTTTCCAACCATTTAGGCATATCAGATAACCCCATAGCATGGTTCAATAACTGGGGTTTAACACCCGGCAAACTATCAGCCAAAACTAAACCAATATCACGCAGCAGTTTCTTCGCAGGGTTATTCCCCTCAAATAGCTCTCGGAAACCTTGCATCCCCGCTAGCATCAATGCAGCACTGTGTTTTCGACTACGCTCATAATCACGCAAGTAGAGATATTGGCCAAAGTCTTTACCCTCCCGATGTAAGCGTTTAATTTCACCAATTAACATCGCCACATCCATAAAACCAAGGTTAACGCCTTGACCAGCCAATGGGTGGATAGTATGTGCCGCATCACCTAATAAAGCTAAGCGTTGAGCGGCAAATTGCCTAGCATAACGCCCTATTAATGGTATTGTTAGCCTGTCACTTTCTAATTGGCAAAGACCAAGACGTAAATCAAACGCCACTGCGAGCTCTTTATCAAAACTTGCCTTATCTAACGTTTGTCGCCTTGCAGCCTCCGTTGCCCCTTGTGACCAAACAATAGAGCAAAGGTGTGGGTCACTTAAGGGTAAAAACGCTAAAATGCCTTCACCATTAAAAGCTTGCCTTGCGATCCCCTCATGGGGCTTTTCGGTTCTGATAGTTGCAACAAGCGCAGTATGCTCGTAATCCCAAAAAGTCAGCGGGATATCAGCATGGCTACGTAACCATGAGTTTGCCCCATCAGCCCCAACTATTAGCCTTGCCGTCAGCATGTTTTCATCTTCTAATGTGATAAAAACATCATTTTCCCCCCAAGCCACTTTTTTTATCGCTGCAGGCGCTAATAACGTTACATCCCTTAGTTGAGACGCTTTATGCCATAAAGCATCTCGCACCACATTATTCTCAACAATATGACCTAAATGGGTCAAATTTTGTTCGTTAGCAGAAAATGTAATACGGCCAAAGCTGTCGTTATCCCAGACTTCCATACCACCGTAAGCTGAGGCTCGCATTTCTTTAATAGCTGACCAAACACCTAAGTGAGTAAGTAATTTCTCACTCGCTGCATTAATTGCCGACACTCTTAATGCGTAAGGTTCTGCCGCTGAAAATGTGCATTTAGGGGGGGTATTTTCAACCACAGCGATACGTAGGCCACTGCCTTCTAAACCACAAGCCAGCGCAAGTCCAGCCATACCCCCGCCAGCGATAACCACATCAAATGATTGCATGTTATTAATTTCCTCTCTATTTCGTGGTTATTGGTGTGTAACCCAACCCAATGTTTGGCGCGCCAAAACATCGCGAGCGGGTGGCAACATTTCCATTGCCATTAAGCCTAAATTACGGCCAACAATCAGTGGTAAGCAACGGTTAGCAAATATGCGTACTAACCCATCGGTCATTGTGACGGTTTTGTCCCTATCGAGAGCCCGTATTTGTTGGTACTGACTTAACAACGAATAGCTGCCGATATCTTGATTATCAGCATGTGCATTCACCACCGTTTGAGCTAATTGCATAACATCACGGAGCCCTAAGTTAAAGCCTTGCCCTGCAATAGGGTGTAATGTTTGTGCTGCATTACCAACCAGTACCACTCGGTGGCTGACCGGTGTCAGTGCCTTGCGTAATACTAATGGGTAGCAATGACGCTTACCGGCCATCACAACCTCACCTAAACGCCAACCAAATGCTTGTTGTAGCCTGTGAATGAATGTTGCATCATCCCATGCATTAATGGCATCAGCTTGTTCTTGATGGTGGCACCAAACCAAAGAGCTACGCCCTTGTGACATAGGTAATAGTGCAAGGGGGCCAAATTCAGTAAAGCGTTCAAAGGCTTGGCCTTTTGGGTCAACCGCCGTTTTCACATTAGCGATGATGGCTACTTGCCCATAATCATCTTGTTGCCATTGTATGTTACATGCTTTACCAATCGCAGAATGGCTACCATCAGCGGCAACCAATAATTGACCAGTTACTGTATCACCATTGTCCAAAGTCACGCTAACAGAGCCTTGTTCACGATGAACACTTTCGACTTTGGCGGGGCAGTATAATGTCACCCCCGGCGCTTTACGCAGAAGGGAGAATAAACGTGTTCCAGCCTCATGTAACTCAATCACATTACCCAATGCGGCAATATGATAATCTTTTGCGGCAATATTGACAAAACCCGCATGCCCTCTATCAGAAACATGAACGTGATTAATCGGTGTCACACAATCTGAGAATGCAGGCCACACCCCTATTTTTGATAAATACTGGCAAGTACCATGTGCTAATGCAATGGCTCTAGCATCAAACCCAGGGTGTTTGCCTTCCGGTAAAGCGGCCTCGATGAGTGAAACCGATAACTTTCCTTGGCTAAGGGAAGAAATAGCGAGTGCTAACGTCGCGCCCGCCATTCCGCCCCCCACGATAATCACATTCATGCGTTATTTCTTACCTTTATTAATAACTCTTTTTAAACCAAACGCTGTTTTGCTTGCAACATTAAAGCTTCTATTTCATCTGGGTCTTTCACGACCAGATCTGTCAGATTTTCGTTGCCCTCTGCAGTGATCACAATATCGTCTTCAATACGTATGCCGATACCACGGTATTGAGGAGGCACATCAGCATCTGGTGCAATATATAAACCAGGCTCGACGGTTAATACCATCCCAGGCTCAAGTATACGGTCTCTATCGGTCCCATAAAAACCGACATCATGCACATCTAGCCCTAACCAATGACTTAAACCATGCATAAAGAAAGCTTGATATGCTTTGTTTTCGATCAATTGATCGACATCGCCTTGTAAAATACCTAAGGCCACTAAGCCTTCGGTTTTGATACGCACAATCTGGCGAGTAACCTCATGCATACTCGTTCCCGGGCGATACAATTCTAATGCGGTATTTAGAGCTTTCAGCACGATATCGTAGACTTCGCGCTGAGCTTGGCTAAATTTACCATTAACAGGAAATGTACGCGTAATATCCCCCGCATATCCCTCAAACTCTGCCCCTGCATCAATTAATACCAGCTCACCATCCTTCATTTGGCATTCATTTTCGGTGTAATGCAAAATACACGCGTTTTCACCGCTTCCAACAATAGAATTATAAGAAGGGAAACGTGCACCATGACGGGTAAATTCGTGCTCTAACTCACCGCATAACTGGTATTCATACATATTTGGCCGACAAGTTTCCATTGCTCGGATATGTGCAAGGGCTGAAATCCGCCCTGCCTCGCGCATCGTATTAATTTCTGCTTCCGATTTAAATAAACGCATTTCATGCACAATCGGACGCCAATCCACCATAGTTTCTGGCGCACGCAGATTACGACGGCTTCCCTTACGTAAAACATCTAGTGCATCAAAAACGAGTTTATCTGCGTAAGCAAATTCACCTTGAGCATGGTAAACCACATCTAATCCGTTGAGTAACTGATACAACTGCTCTTCAACTTCGTTAAATGGTAAGGCTTTATCAATGCCTAGCTTTTCAGGAGCGGCCTCTTGACCAAGACGACGCCCAAACCAAATTTCAGCTGTTAAATCGCGGACCCGATTAAAAAGAACAGTATGACTATGTTTTTCATCACTTTTAATTAAGACTAATATAGCTTCAGGCTCGCTAAAACCGGTCAGATAAAGGAAATCACTGTGCTGACGATAAGGGTATTCACAATCCGCATTGCGCTGTGCAGGCGGGGCAGAAAAAATAATTGCTGCACTACCTGACTGCATTTTTGCCAATAATGCGTTACGACGAGAAATAAATTCCTGTTTATTCATACCGTTTTTGCCTTATTATCTGAATTATGATGTTGCTAATATTATGCTAGCGAACAATACGCGCTGGCAACAATGACTCAAAGCTGGATAAACCAGCTCTAAGTTCCCCTATTTTAGTGATAAAACAGAGCTCATGTGTAAAACTGACGCGATTAGAATTAATGAAGGATAGGCTTATTATTCTCAACCGCTGTTGGGCCTTTATTTGGCTCAACTAATGCGATATAACATAGTTGTACCGCAACCCTGACGTACTCAACCACTTCTTCTAGCGCTTGCTCAAGCTCTTCTTGGTCTTCGTCTTCGTCATACCCAAGCATTCCGATATTACGTAAATCTGTAATAACTTCTGCAATCTCTTTTTTATCCGCCAGTTTGGGTTGAGCCACCCCAACGCCTAATAAAAAGTGATTAACCCAACCCGCTAATGCGTCTGCATGGTCAAAAATAGAGGCGTCTTCATCAGGGAATAGCATAGTAAATGCAAATTCACTGTCATCTAGCGACTCAAAAGTGGTGTCAAATAAATCACGTAGTGGCTGTGAAATTGTTTGAGGAAATGCTAAACCATCGTTAGCAAGGTCATGGACTAATGTTTGCCAGCTATGATCACGGCTACCACCACAAATTAACCCCGTTATTAGACCATGGATTTCAGCTGCGGTAAGTGCTATTGAGTGCTGTTGTAACAGTTTGTCCAGTGTTTCATAGTTTGGTAAAGATTTTTGTATAGACATCTGAATTCGTCATGTTAGCTTATGATTCGTGATATGCTACCATCAAGGATAGCCGCTAGACCAGTATGCTTTTGTCTTATCTATTAATTGCGCCAAATATGTTGTATTTATGGCGAACATTATTCAGTATGGAGGTAACATGTCCGCACAACCTGTCGACATTCAAATTTTTGGGCGCTCACTGCGAGTCAACTGCCCTGCAGAACAAAAGGAAGCCCTTCTTGAGTCGGCTAAAGAATTAGAACAGCGCTTGCAGAACCTAAAAGATAGAAGCGGTGTCACCAATATGGAACAACTTATTTTTATCGTAGCATTGAACGTCTGTCACGAATTAGCACAAGAAAAGACAAAAACGCGTGATTATGCTTATAATATGGAAGAAAAGATAAAAATGTTGCAACATACTATTGAACAAGCGTTGCATGATCAGGTAAAAATTACTGAGAGGCAAGTATTGCCCCTAGAGTAAATTCGCTTATTAATCAGACACTAGTAGAAAAAAATATCCAAAATTAAGGTTGCATTTTAAATCTAGTTTTGTACAATGAAATCACTGGGTAACGAAAGTACTCAAACCAAATTTCTCTGAGATGCGCGTGAGTGGGCGAGTCCCCTGAGCCGATATTTCTACCAAACAGAATGTGGTTATTGCGCTGGTGAGCATGCCTGATTCGTTCAGGAAGCCTAAAGGTTGCTAAACTGCGTTCACCTTGAACCAAGGGTTCAAGGGTTACAGCCTACAACGGCATCTTGGAGACCCTCTACTGTATTCCTATTTACCTTTAATAACACACACCAATAATACAACGTCGTATTGATTCAGACGATTTACTTTTCTACAATAATTTTCGCCTTGCGATATACTCTAAATAGTTAATTATTTCCTATTGCTGATAGAGTAGGTTTTCATATGCAAGATGCCCTTTCCACACAACGCCAGCAAGTACGCCAATCCATCCGTCAGGCTCGTCGTCAATTAACCACGAAACAACAACAGTTAGCCGCTCAACTGGTCATGAAGAATGCCTTGCAGCACCCAAAGATTAACTCAGCGAAATGCATTGCTCTATTTCTCTCGTTTGATGGTGAAATTGATACTAGGCCATTAATTAGTGCACTGTGGGAACAAGGCAAACAGGTTTACCTTCCTGTTTTACACCCTTTCAGCCGCCATCATTTACTTTTTCTTCGCTATCACGCAAAAACACAGTTAGTCAAAAATCGCTTTAATATTGATGAACCTCCACTCAATGTACAAGATGTACTCCCTATAGAAAAACTGGATATCATGTTCATTCCCCTTGTGGCTTTTGATAGCCAAGGGCAGCGATTAGGAATGGGGGGTGGGTTTTATGATAGGACATTAGCTCATTGGCAACAAACCGGTTTTTACCCCATCGGCTTAGCCCATGATTGCCAGCAGGTCGAGGCACTTCCCGTAGCGCACTGGGATATTCCGTTACCTGAAATTATTACGCCACAAAAAATATGGCGCTGGTAATTAATACCTGCGCCATCATCATCAAGTAAAAGCAACCAATGCTAATTTAGAACAGCAAACGTGCTCGGATAGTGCCTGGCAGTGCTTTTAGCTTAGCTAAGGCATCATCTGTTTGACTTGGGCTCTGCGTTAACACATCGATCACCACATAACCAACATTACCAGCTGTACGTAAATACTGCCCAACTACGTTGATATTATTCTCCGTAAATACTTGGTTAATGCTATTAAGAATACCTGGGCGGTTTTCATGAATATGCAAGAAACGGTTAGTATCCTCGGTATGTACTGGCAGTGAAACCTCAGGGAAGTTAACAGCAGATAACGTTGAACCATTGTCTGAGTATTTTGCTAATTTACTTGCAACTTCTAACCCGATGTTTTCCTGAGCCTCTTCAGTCGAGCCACCAATGTGCGGTGTTAAAATCACATTGTCGAATTTAATTAATTCAGAGATAAACGGGTCGTTCGGGTCATTATTCGCCGCTGGCTCTGTTGGGAATACGTCAACGGCGGCACCTGATAAATGCTTGCTTTCCAGCGCAGCTGCCAATGCTGGGATATCCACCACTGTACCTCGAGAAGCATTAATAAAAATAGAACCCGGCTTCATACGGTCAAACTGCTCTTTAGCAAACATATTTTTGGTGCTTGCTGTTTCAGGTACATGTAAGCTCACGACATCACTCATATTAAGCAGTTCAGTTAAAGAACGGACCTGAGTTGCATTACCTAATGGCAATTTGTTTTCTATATCATAGAAGAAAACATTCATACCGATCCCTTCAGCTAAGATCCCCAACTGAGTACCAATATGACCATATCCAACAATCCCTAAACGCTTACCACGAGCTTCAAAGCAGCCTTTAGCTTGTTTTTCCCATATCCCACGGTGTGCTTGCATATTCGCTTCGGGAATACGGCGTAATAACAGTAATAGTTGACCTAACACCATTTCTGCAACGGAACGAGTATTGGAAAATGGCGCATTAAATACTGGAATACCGCGTTTTGCCGCAGCATCTAAATCAACTTGGTTAGTCCCGATACAAAAACAGCCGACTGCAACTAATTTCTCTGCTGCCGCAAAAACCTCTTCAGTAAGGTGAGTACGGGAACGGATACCAACAAAACGTGCATCTTTAATCGCTTTTTTTAATTCTTCGTCGGATAACGCGCTTTTGTGGTATTCAATATTGGTGTAACCTGCTGCTTTTAGGTTCTCAACCGCACTTTGATGCACACCTTCTAGCAGTAAAAATTTTATTTTGTCTTTTTGCAAAGATACCTTGACCATTTCCCCTACCCTATCGTGAACGTACTAATAATTTATAACCGATGAATTTGCATGTTTGCTTCGCATTCTTCAAAGCACCTGTAAAAATCGACATCCACCCACCTTGAAGTATGCAGCTATACCAACATAACAAAAAACGGCGCAGTATCAATACAACCGTTTGCTTTATGGATACTAAAAATAGCAAAGAAAAAGAAGTTAAACGGTAGAAAATCAGGAGCAGTAACACAAAATAAGTTTTTTTCCTGCACAATGCGCATTAGTGTGAGATATATCACCAAAATAACGGGGTATTAAAAAAAATGAAATAAATTTCAAATCATCGATATTTATAAAACTGGTTAATTAATTTAGTGCTATCTCAGAAATAACATCCGCTCAATTCACAATCAAACATAAAAAAAGCCAGTAAATATGACATCTACTGACTTATTTTAAGACGCTGAATTTATCTATTTGTTATAACATAAATTATAACTTAATAGTTTTAACCCCTTCATCAGAGGTTCCCATTAATACGACATCTGCACCACGGTTAGCAAATAGCCCAACAGTCACCACGCCAGCAATACCATTGATAGTATTTTCTAATGCAACAGGGTCTACAATGCTTAAATTATGGACATCTAAAATCACATTTCCGTTATCAGTTACGACATTTTGACGATATTCAGGGGTCCCCCCCAATTTCACCAACTCACGTGCCACATAGCTACGAGCCATAGGGATCACTTCAACGGGTAATGGGAACTTACCTAAAACATCAACTAATTTGGATTGGTCAACAATACAGACAAATGTTTTTGCAATAGCTGAAACAATTTTTTCTCTTGTTAAGGCTGCCCCGCCACCTTTAATCATATTCATATGATGGTCGACTTCATCAGCGCCATCGACATAAACATCTAATGAATCAACTTCATTACAGTCAAATACAGTGATCCCCAGTGATTTTAGCTTTTGGGTTGATGCTTCTGAACTGGATACCGCCCCTTCTATTTGCCCCTTCATCGTTGCCAAAGCATCAATGAAATGAGAAGCTGTTGAACCCGTTCCAACACCAACAATAGTACCCGGTTTAACGTAATCGAGTGCTGCCCAACCTACCGCTTTTTTTAATTCGTCCTGAGTCATGATCATGCCTTTTGCTAATTAATTGAGTCGTGATTAAGGTTATGAATAGCTAGTATATACCGGACACTGGCTAAGTTGCAGTATTGTTCTTTACATTTATGCCGTTGTTTTTGGGATTTATCTAGCAACAATAATATTTTCAAGTGTTATCACTAAAAATATGGCATAGTGATTTAAGGTTACTGCTCTTTGTTAATAACCCTAGCTGAGCTTTTACACTGAGTTGGAAATTCGCCTTGTGTGTTTTCCCCATCTATTTTTATGGAACAGCAAAGGTCAATAGCCTCGAATAGAATAACAATAAGGAGATCTTTTCGATGAAGCGCCCTGATTATCGCGCGTTACAAGCACTGGATGCCGTCATTCGTGAACGCGGCTTTGAGCGTGCGGCTCAGAAACTTTGCATCACACAATCTGCTGTTTCACAACGTATCAAGCAGCTAGAGAACCTGTTTGGGCAACCTTTACTTGTCCGCACTGTTCCGCCTCATCCAACAGAACAAGGGCAAAAACTGCTAGCGCTACTTCATCAAGTAGAACTATTAGAGGAACAATGGCTTGGCGATGAAAATGGGGGCTCAACACCACTTCTTCTGTCCCTTGCCGTTAACGCAGACAGCTTAGCAACTTGGTTGCTACCCGCGTTAAACCCAGTACTGGGTAATAGCCCTATTCGGCTAAATATACAAGTTGAAGACGAAACTCGAACTCAGGAAAGGTTAAGGCGTGGTGAAGTCGTGGGTGCTATCAGTATTCAACCCCAAGCATTACCCGGCTGCTTAGTTGATAAACTCGGTGCTCTCGACTACATTTTTGTCGCTTCCCCTGACTTTGCCGCTAAATATTTCCCTGATGGTGTAACTCGTTCTTCATTACTTAAAGCCCCCGCGGTTGCATTTGACCATTTAGATGATATGCACCAAGCCTTTGTGCAACAAAATTTTGGGCTATCACCGGGGAGTGTTCCTTGCCATATCGTGAATTCATCCGAAGCCTTTGTCCAACTGGCGAAACAAGGCTCAACTTGCTGCATGATCCCTCATTTGCAAATAGCAGATGAGCTGAAAAATGGTGAATTGGTTGATTTAACGCCGGGGTTATGCCAAAGGCGTATGCTGTATTGGCACCGGTTCGCACCTGAAAGCCGTACAATGAAGAGAGTAACCGACGCCCTATTGAAAACAGGGCGCCAAATGTTAAAACAAGAAGATGATATAGCCTCTGAAAATTAACGTTTCAACTCAAACACCACATCCACTTGGTCATTAAAATCAATACTCTGTTGTTCATAGGTCTCATCAACTTTGAGGTCTTGAGCAACAGAGGCTTTCATTGCCCCACCATAATTTCTCGCAGCGATTGGATATGGCACCGCAGCTGGCGCATTATAGTTAATGCTATACACTGGGCCTAACTGAACATTAAAACCTTTCGCTAAGATATTGGCTTGTTCTGTCGCATTTTTAATCGCTTGAGACCGTGCTTCATCACGGTATTGTTGCGGGTTAGCAACACCAAACTGTACTGAGTTTATTTCATTAAGACCAGCTGCTAAAGCGCCATCTAATAAAGTATTCAGTTGATCAAGTTTTTTAACCTTAACTTCCACTGAGCGTGTTGCAGTATAACCTTCAATCGTCGATTTTTGCTTCACACTACTGTAATCGTATTTTGGCTGAGTACGCACATTAGCAGCATTAATATCTTGTTTTTCAATGCCATTTTTCTTCAAAAATTCAAAATACTCAGCGACTCGTTTATCAACACCCGCTTTAGCCGCAGCCGCATCTTTTGCTGTTACCTCAACCAAAATATTCAGTGTTGCCATATCAGGGGCTGCTTTTACGATTGCGTTCCCTGATGTCGTAATATGTGGGCCATTCGGTAGTGGATCGGCGAATGAGAAGCCCGGAACCGCAGCACCAGCTACCATAGTAGCAAAAACTAAAGACTTTAATTTCACAGAACCTCCCAATGATATTATTTATCGCTAAAAAAAGGATAGTTCATAACAAACTATCCCTCAATACAACTTAACAATATCACACTAAATAAAAAACGTAGTTCAGAATAATAAGAAACTGAAAGGCGTTTTCAATCTGTTGATGTAATATTGTCTTTTAAAACCCTTTTAAGCCTTGCAATGCTAACTGAACAGCAATAAACCACATAACACTACCAACAAATACGTTGATCAAGCGTTGTGAACGAGGTTTATTAAGTACAGGTGAAAACCATGCCGCTAATATAGCTAAAGCAAAAAACCAAACAAAGGATGCCGTCAGTGCACCTGCGGTAAACCAAGGCCGTAGCTGGCTTTCTAGTTGGCCACCTACGCTACCTAACACAACAAAAGTATCTAAGTACACGTGTGGGTTTAACCATGTCACGGCAAACAAAGTTACAATTACTTTCCACCGAGTAATCACTCGGTTTTCAACTTGAAGAATTGTCTCATCTGGGCTCATTGCAATACGGAATGCACCATAGCCATACCACAAAAGAAACAATACCCCAGCCCAAGTTATCAATTGCATTAATATTTCTGACTGACTCAGTAATGCACTACCACCAAAAACACCAGAACTAATTAAAACGGCATCACTTAAAGAGCATAACAATGCACTCATTAAATGAAACTGCTTACGACTTCCCTGCTGTAAAACAAATGCATTTTGTGGCCCTAATGGCAATATCATTGCTGCACCCAATAATATCCCCTGAAAATAAATCGTAATCATGCATAAATTCCAAATAGTTATTCAATTTATATGCGGGATATTAGCGAGAAACAATTATTAGCGGAAATGATTTACTCTAATGGGTCATAAGTCAGACTTATGGCATTTGACTTAATTAAGCTAGATTTTCTGTCATAAATGCCAATGCCATATTGGTATATTAAAAACAAAAATGGAGCCAAATTGGCTCCATTTTTAAATATTAATGCAAATTACTCTGCTGATACTTTATTCGTTGCTGTATCTTGTTTGTATAAATGGACATCCATTTGTGGGAATGGAATACCAATTTGGTGCTTATCTAAGGCACGCTTGAATTCTTCTAGCAGATCCCAATACACTGGCCATGCATCCCCATTTGTCGTCCAAAAACGCACTACGTAATTTAATGAAGATGGCGCCATATCATGTAAACGTATCGTGACCCCTTTGCTGTGCTGAATACGTTCATCAGCCGCAACAATATCACCTAATACTTTTTTCACGGTATCAATATCAGAGTCATAAGCCACCCCGACAATGATATCTTGACGACGGTTAGGTTCACGTGAGGTGTTAATTATGTTATCAGCAATTATTTTGCCATTTGGAATAACAATAATGCGGTCATCAACTGTTTTTAGTGTGGTTGAGAATATTTGCACATTTTGCACCGTGCCTTCAACCGCACCTATAGTGACATACTCCCCCGCTTTTAATGGCCTAAATATTACCAGTAATACACCAGCAGCAAAGTTACCGAGTGAATTTTGTAATGCCAAACCAACCGCTAAACCTGCCGCCCCCATTACCGCAATAACAGAAGCTGTCTGTACACCTATTTTGCCTAATACCGCGATTAAGGTAAACGCAACAATCGTATAGCGAACTATTGCAGATAAAAAATCACTCACTGTAGCGTCAATGCCTTTCATCGTCATTACGCGATGCAAACCGCGCCCGACTGCTTTTGCTACCATCATACCGACTATGAGGATAACAATAGCTGACACGATGTTCACCACATACTGAACTAACAGATCTTGGTTTGCCACAAACCAATTCGTTGCATTATTCAACGCCCCTGTAACATCATCAGTATTCATATATATATGCCCTTTTGGATCTCATTATCAATATCAACCCTAGCCATTTAAGTTTCTAATAAAAAGTTTAATAGCTAGCTATACCCTGAAAATAATAGCGATAATTTATAGAAATACAAAACAAATCACTAAAAAAATTATTTTTTTCCATTTTCAATAACAAAAACACGGTAATCTTTTAACATTAAAAGAAAGTCATCGATACCGCAAAATGCAATACTTTCATTATCGTAATAACTCATTCCCTCTTCTAGGCCATCTGTTTCAAAGAATAATTGATTAGCTCGGATCATCACCTCTTCATCATCAAGTAACAGTGTATATTCATGACCAATAAGCTCCCACTGCTTTTCACTGCCTTTGACTTTTTTATAATTATCTTCGATAGCATCTAACAGACTAAGGTTATTTTTAACCTCTTCATTAAGCCAATATCCAATAGCCTCATGATCCATCGAGAATTTAGCGGAGATAGCTCCGGTGATATCTTGGAAAAATTGGTAGTCCATATGCAATACCTCTACTCTTTGCGTCATTATGACCAGTATAACGTGAGACAATCACGTTTGTTGAGAGGTATTACCTGCTCGCTGAAAGAAAATTCGATAAAACACCAATTTCAACACTATAATTTTTATATTCACTTAATATTAAATGACTAAAAAATGATAATAACCTCTGTTTAGATTATAGGAGTTCCAATGATCAACCGCTTAGACCATTTAGTCCTAACAACCACTCACCTTGATGCCTGCCTTGATTTCTACCAGCGTGTATTAAAGATGTCAGTGATGACCTTTGGTGAACAACGCTATGCCCTGCAATTCGGTCAGCAAAAAATAAATATTCATCAATATGGAAAGGAATTTGAGCCGAAAGCACATTTACCCGTTCCCGGCGCATTAGACCTGTGTTTTATTAGCGATATCCCCCTTGAACAGGTACAGGCACACATCGAACAACAAGGTGTAAAAATTGTAGAAGGGCCAGTGAAACGTACTGGTGCAGTGGGGCCAATTATGTCAATTTATTTACGCGACCCTGACTTAAACCTAATTGAAATTTCACAATACATTTAACTCAATATTCTGCAATAGAGACAAAAAAGGCCCCTAAATTAGGAGCCTTTACGGTTAATATAAAAAGTGGTTTAAACCGCTGTTTGGAAAATCACGCCATCCGCTTTTTCGGTATATTGTGATAATTGGTCAAAGTTCAAGTAACGGTATGTATCCGCTGCTGTTTCGTCGACTTTATCCATAAATTGCTGGTACTCTGCAGGCGTTGGTAAACGGCCTAACAATGAAGCAACTGCAGCAAGCTCAGCTGATGCAAGATACACATTCGCCCCTGTTCCTAAACGGTTAGGGAAGTTACGGGTTGATGTCGAAACAACCGTTGCCCCATCCGCCACACGCGCTTGGTTACCCATACACAGTGAACAGCCTGGAACTTCTATCCTTGCACCACTCTTACCAAACACACTGTAATAACCTTCTTCGGTTAATTGTGCTGCATCCATCTTAGTGGGTGGAGCAACCCATAAGCGGGTTGGTAACTGGCCTTTGTGAGAATCCAGTAATTTACCTGCTGCACGGAAGTGACCGATGTTTGTCATACAAGAACCGATAAACACTTCATCAATTTTCTCGTTTTGGACATCAGACAGTAAACGTGCATCATCAGGGTCATTTGGTGCACACAAAATTGGCTCTTTAATATCGTTTAAGTCAATTTCAATCACTGCTGCATATTCTGCATCTGCATCGCCTTCGAGCAGTTGCGGATCAGCTAACCAACTTTCCATACCTTTAATACGACGTTCGATAGTGCGGCGGTCGCCATAACCTTCAGCGATCATCCATTTCAATAAAACGATATTCGATTGCAAGTATTCAGTGATTGGTGCTTTATCTAATTTAATAGTACAACCTGCGGCTGAACGTTCTGCTGAAGCATCAGCTAATTCAAACGCTTGTTCAACTTTCAGTTCTGGCAAACCTTCGATTTCTAAAATACGACCTGAGAAAATATTTTTCTTACCTTTTTTCTCAACAGTCAGAAGGCCGTCTTTAATCGCATACAAAGGGATGGCATGAACAAGGTCACGTAATGTGATACCTGGTTGCATTTCACCTTTGAAACGAACTAAAACAGACTCAGGCATATCCAGAGGCATTACCCCTGTTGCCGCTGCGAACGCAACTAGCCCTGACCCTGCTGGGAATGAAATACCAATAGGGAAACGCGTATGTGAGTCACCACCTGTACCGACGGTATCAGGCAAGAGCATACGATTTAACCAAGAGTGGATAATACCGTCGCCCGGACGCAGAGAAACACCACCACGGTTCATGATGAAATCCGGTAATGTATGGTGCGTAGTAACGTCAACAGGTTTTGGATACGCCGCAGTGTGACAGAATGACTGCATCACTAAGTCAGCAGAAAAACCAAGACAAGCTAAGTCTTTTAGTTCATCACGTGTCATTGGGCCTGTTGTATCCTGTGAACCTACTGACGTCATTTTTGGCTCACAATACTCACCTGGGCGGATACCCGGGCGACCACAAGCACGACCAACCATTTTCTGTGCCAATGAGAAACCACGGTTGCTTTGAGCTACAGATTTCGCATGACGGAATACATCAGTTGCTTCTAAACCTAATGATTCGCGAGCCTTGTTAGTTAAACCACGGCCAATAATCAATGGAATACGGCCACCGGCACGGACTTCATCAATTAAAACATCCGTTTTTAATTCAAATGTTTCAAGCAGCTCACCTGTTTCATGGTTGCGTACTTCACCTTTAAATGGATAGATATCAATAACATCACCCATATTTAGTTTAGACACATCCACTTCAATCGGTAACGCACCAGCATCTTCCATCGTATTGAAGAAGATTGGGGCAATTTTGCCGCCTAATACTACCCCACCACCACGTTTATTTGGCACAAATGGGATATCATCACCCATAAACCACAGCACGGAGTTAGTGGCTGATTTACGAGAAGAACCGGTACCGACTACGTCACCCACGTAAGCTAATGGAAAGCCTTTCTTATTTAGCGCGTCGATTTGCTTGATTGGGCCAACATTGCCCGCATCGTCTGGTTCAATACCATCGCGCGCATTTTTCAGCATGGCTAAAGCGTGTAGAGGGATATCAGGACGTGACCATGCATCCGGAGCTGGAGATAAGTCATCAGTATTCGTTTCGCCAGTGACTTTAAAAACAGTCACGGTCATTTTTTCTGCTAATGCAGGGCGCTGTTTGAACCACTCAGCATCAGCCCATGATTCAATAACTTGTTTCGCATGCGCATTTCCAGCTTTCGCTTTTTCTTCTACGTCGTAGAAGTTATCAAACATTAATAATGTATGGGAAAGGGCTTTCGCTGCGATAGGCGCTAATTTAGCATCATCAAGAGCTTCAATTAGTGCATGGATGTTATATCCGCCCTGCATGGTACCTAGTAATTCAATGGCTTTTTCAGGGGAGATAAGAGAAGAGGAAGTTTCGCCTTTAGCAATTGCGGCTAAAAATCCAGCTTTTACGTACGCTGCTTCATCAACACCAGGGGGGACGCGGTTGGTTAGCAGGTCTAACAAGAAATCTTCTTCACCTTTGGGTGGGTTTTTTAGTAACTCTACCAGTGCAGCTACTTGTGACGCATCTAATGGCTTAGGGACAATCCCTTGAGCGGCACGCTCGGCTACGTGCTTACGGTATTCTTCTAGCACGACGTTCTCCTCGCTTCTTTGTTATTTATATACCCGGCTGTCTGCACCTTATTGATAAAATTATCATCCGGTGCCAGGTCAGAGGAATTTGCTCGCATAATCTCAATGGCGGTAAAATTATGTCCAGCTTCGGGCTCTCAGCATAGCAGAATTTAAACGCAATGTTAATTCATTCACAAGAAAGTAACATTTATCTACTAACTTCATGCCTTAACACTTAATTACGGGTTATTTTTTAGCTTAAGAGATTATAAATCTTTATAAAAAGCTGAAAAAACCATACTTTTTATAATGCATTTCGCTGATTAAAGCACCCTCTTTTATGGCTTTTTCCTTTGGGTATCACAAATTATATTTATTATCGTAATTTTATTTACATTACTAATTGATAAGGTAAATCATTACGATTGGTTTTAATCTATTTAAAGGATTTTATTAACCTTTTATTCCAAGTAAATTTCCGAAGCGGTCAATAAACTGGCACATGTGGTTGTTATCATCGATTAACATTGGCCCTCGATATAATTTTGCTCCTAACTGAGTGAAATGTTCACAGGCCAAATTAAAATTATCGACTTGCCAATAAAGCACAGTGCCTTTACTGCTTAATTTCTACTTCTGATGCTCCATTAAAAACCTTTGCGTTACCTTTATTTGGCATTTCAATTAAAGTCCTATTTCCTATTTGAATGCCATTTTTATGTACAAGGATATTTTTGTGGGTCAATTAAAAATTTCCAGCCGAGCGGTTTTTCAATCTCCGCAATGTTCTTTCTGAAGGTAATTAAATTATTTTCAATTAATATTTGTTTAGATTTTAATAAATAATTGAACTGAAACATGTGACTAGTTGTTTATATTCACAAAAACAAAAAAAAGCCAACATGTTTCCACATTGGCTTCAATTCGCTTTGGTGATAAACAGCATACTAGAGATACTGTTTATCAGTGCAGTTAAAGAAAATTATTTTTTCTTTTTCGCTTTAGCGTTTGGTAAATCAGTAATGCTACCTTCGTAAATTTCAGCAGCCATACCGATTGATTCGTACAGTGTTGGGTGCGCGTGGATAGTTAATGCTAAATCTTCGGCATCACAACCCATCTCAATTGCTAGGCCGATTTCACCCAGTAATTCACCACCGTTGACACCGACAACAGCACCACCAATAACACGGTTAGATTGCTTGTCGAAAATCAGTTTAGTCATACCTTCTGAACAATCAGATGCGATTGCACGGCCTGATGCTGCCCATGGGAAAGTCGCAACTTCATAGCTGATATTTTGCTCTTTCGCTTCTTTCTCAGTTAAACCAACCCATGCAACTTCTGGCTCAGTATAGGCAATAGAAGGAATAACTTTCGGGTCAAAGTAATGTTTCAGACCAGAGATAACCTCAGCGGCAACATGACCTTCATGCACACCTTTATGCGCTAACATTGGCTGACCAACGATATCACCGATAGCGAAAATATGTGGCACGTTAGTGCGCATTTGTTTATCCACATGGATAAAGCCACGATCATCAACTTCGACGCCTGCTTTGCCTGCATCCAAGTTTTTACCGTTAGGAACACGGCCGATAGCCACTAATACCGCATCATAACGTTGTGGTTCTGCGGAAGCTTTTTTACCTTCCATCGAAACGTAGATACCGTCTTCTTTCGCTTCAACTGCTGTTACTTTAGTTTCTAACAGTAGGTTGAATTTTTTACTGATTTGTTTGGTGAATACTTTAACCACATCTTTGTCAGCCGCTGGGATGACTTGGTCAAACATTTCAACCACATCGATTTGAGAACCCAGTGCATGATACACAGTCCCCATTTCTAAACCGATAATACCACCACCCATCACCAGCAGACGCTCAGGAACTTCAGTCAGTTCTAATGCATCTGTTGAATCCCAAATACGTGGGTCTTCATGTGGGATAAATGGTAATTGAATTGGACGGGAACCTGCAGCAATGATTGCGTTATCGAAATTGATAGTCGTACTACCATTTTCGCCTTCAACAACCAGAGTATTAGCGCCTGTAAATTTACCGAAGCCGTTAACCACGTTAACTTTACGGCCTTTAGCCATACCAGCTAGACCGCCAGTCAGCTGATTAATCACTTTTTCTTTCCATAAACGGACTTTGGAAATGTCAGTTTTTGGCTCACCAAAAACAATACCGTGCTCAGCTAAAGCTTTTGCTTCTTCGATCACTTTTGCAACATGCAATAAAGCTTTTGAAGGGATACAGCCAACGTTTAAACAAACCCCACCAAGCGTTGAATAACGTTCTACTAAAACAGTTTCTAAACCTAAGTCAGCGCAACGGAAAGCCGCAGAATAACCTGCAGGGCCTGCACCAAGCACAACGACTTGGGCTTTAATTTCAGTACTCATCATGACCTCTTTTTGTTTTGTCCAGCGGTACTGCTGAATAAACGATTTTCCACTGGAAAAGTACACACCGAGAGCAGTTTACAGAATTGTTAACACCCTGAAAAGGCTCATTTCGTGATGTAACTCCCAACCTTTCGTAGCAGCAGCAAAAAATTCTGTCTCAGCCTAAATAAAGCAGACCGGCCTATAAGCCGGTCTTATTATTTACATCACTAAGCGGCGAATATCGCTCATTAATTGCCCTACTAAGGTAATGAAGCGAGCTCCATCAGCGCCATCAATAACACGATGGTCAAAGGACAGTGACATAGGCAGGATCAGGCGAGGAACAAACTCACTACCATTCCAAACTGGTTTCATTGCAGAACGTGACAGCCCCATAATCGCAACTTCTGGTGCATTCACAATTGGTGCAAAGCCGGTTGTTCCGATACCACCAAGGCTAGAAATAGTGAAACATCCGCCTTGCATATCAGATGCAGTCAGTTTACCTGCACGTGCTTTCTTAGAAACTTCCATCAGTTCGCGAGATAACTCTAAAATGCCTTTTTTGTTAACGTCTTTAAAGACAGGAACAACTAAGCCATTTGGTGTATCAACTGCAATACCGATGTTGATGTATTTTTTCAGGAATAAACGCTGCGCGTCTTCAGAAATCGAGCTATTAAAGCGTGGCATTTCTTCCAGTGCGCGAGCAACGGCTTTCATGACAAATACCAGTGGGGTAATTTTCACGCCAAGCTGTTTTTTCTCTGCTTCTTTATTTTGTTGCTTACGGAATTCTTCAACTTCTGTGGTATCTACTTCTTCCATTAGCGTAACATGCGGGATCATCACCCAGTTACGGCTCAGGTTAGCACCAGAGATTTTTTGAATACGGCCCAGTTCAACTTCTTCGACTTCACCGAATTTGCTGTAATCCACTTTTGGCCACGGCAACATGCCTGGTAAACCACCACCAGCTGCTGCTGGAGACTCTGCGCGTTTAACCGCATCTTTCACGTAAGCTTGAACGTCTTCACGCAGGATACGACCTTTACGGCCTGTACCTTTTACTTTCGCTAAGTTAACACCAAATTCACGCGCTAAGCGACGAATAACTGGCGTTGCATGTACATATGCATCGTTTTCAACGAATTCATTTTTGCTATCAGCGGCTTTAGCTGGAGTAGCCGCCGCAGGAGCTGGCGTTGCTGCTTGAGCAGGTGCTGATGCTTGAGGTGCTGGTGCCGCAGCTGGCGCTGCCCCCGCAACTTCAAAAGTCATAATCAGCGAGCCAGTTTTCACTTTGTCGCCAGTCGCAATTTTGATTTCTTTAACAGTTCCCGCAAATGGTGCAGGCACTTCCATTGATGCTTTGTCGCCTTCAACCGTAATGATTGATTGCTCAGCTTCAACGGTGTCACCCACTTTAACCATCACTTCGGTAACTTCAACTTCATCGCCACCAATATCTGGAACATTAACATCTTTAATTGCTGAAGCTGCTGGAGCAGCTGGTGCCGCCGTTTCAGAAGCTGGAGCTGCTGCTGGCGCTGCGCCTGCCACTTCAAAGACCATAATTAGCGAGCCAGTTTGTACTTTGTCGCCAGTCGAGATCTTGATTTCTTTAACAGTACCTGCAAATGGAGCAGGTACTTCCATCGAAGCTTTATCACCTTCAACAGTAATCAATGATTGCTCAGCTTCAACGGTGTCACCGACTTTTACCATGATTTCGGTAACTTCAACTTCATCACCACCGATATCTGGTACAGCAACGTCTTTTGACGCTGCTGCGCTTGGTGCTGCCGTTGGAGCCGCTGCAGGTGCTTCTGCTGGAGCAGGTGCTGCTGCACCCGCTTCTGCTTCAAACAGCATAATCAATTTACCGGTTGTGACTTTATCACCAACTGCAATTTTAATTTCTTTAACCACACCCGCTTGTGGAGATGGGACTTCCATAGAAGCTTTATCACCTTCAACGGTAATAAGCGATTGCTCAGCTTCTACTTTATCACCCACTTTAACCATCACTTCGGTGACTTCAACTTCATCAGCACCGATATCTGGCACTTTGATTTCAATAGACATTGATTTTTACCTCTTATGCCAAACGTGGGTTAACTTTATCTGGGTTGATGTTGTATTTTTTGATCGCTTCTTCAACGACCTTAACATCAATCTCACCACGTTTAGCTAATTCACCTAATGCTGCAACGATCACATAGCTAGTATCCACTTCAAAGTGGTGACGTAAGTTTTCACGGCTATCTGAACGACCGAAGCCATCTGTACCCAGAACACGGTAGTCACTTGCTGGTACATAAGTACGAACTTGTTCAGCAAACAGTTTCATGTAGTCAGTTGACGCTACTGCTGGTGCATCGTTCATCACTTGTGCAATATATGGAACACGTGGAGCTTCAGATGGGTGTAGCATATTCCAACGCTCACAGTCTTGGCCATCACGCGCCAATTCAGTAAATGAAGTCACGCTGTATACATCAGAGCCGATGCCATAATCTGCAGACAGAATATCCGCCGCTTCACGCACATGACGCATCATAGAACCTGAACCTAACAACTGAACTTTGCCTTTACTACCTTCAACTGAAGCCAGTTTATAGATACCTTTACGGATACCTTCTTCTACACCTTCTGGCATTGCAGGCATATGATAGTTTTCGTTCAGAGTTGTGATGTAGTAATACACGTTCTCTTGTTTTTCACCGTACATGCGCTCTAAACCGTTTTGCATGATCACAGCAACTTCATAAGCAAATGCTGGGTCATAAGAAATACAGTTAGGGATTGTCAGTGATTGAATATGGCTATGGCCATCTTCGTGTTGTAAACCTTCACCATTTAGCGTTGTACGACCTGAAGTACCACCAATCAAGAAGCCACGTGCTTGTTGGTCACCCGCTGCCCACATTAAGTCACCAATACGTTGGAAACCAAACATTGAGTAGTAGATATAGAATGGGATCATCGGCAAGTTGTTAGTGCTGTAAGATGTTGCAGCAGCTAACCAAGAAGAACCTGCACCCAATTCATTGATACCTTCTTGCAGGATTTGACCTTTCGAATCTTCTTTATAGTATGCGACTTGTTCTCTGTCTTGTGGTGTGTATTGCTGGCCTTTCGGGCTATAAATACCAATTTGACGGAATAGACCTTCCATACCAAAAGTACGCGCTTCATCAGCGATGATTGGCACTAAACGCTCTTTGATAGACTTGTTTTTCAACATAACGTTCAATGCACGAACGAAAGCGATCGTGGTCGAAATTTCTTTCGATTGTTCTTCTAATAATTGGCTGAAATCTTCCAGTGCAGGGATTTCCAGCTTCTCATCAAAAGTTGAACGACGAGCAGGTAAATAACCACCCAGCGCTTGACGGCGCTCGTGCAGATATTTGTATTCCTCTGAATCTTTTTCAAAAGTAATGTAAGGCAGTTTTTCGATTTGCTCATCAGCGACTGGAACATTGAATTGATCACGGAAATGACGAACGCCATCCATGTTCATTTTTTTCACTTGGTGCGCAATGTTTTTACCTTCTGCTGTTTCACCCATACCATAACCTTTAATGGTTTGAGCTAAGATAACAGTTGGTTTGCCTTTGGTTTCTTGTGCTTTTTTGAATGCTGCATACACTTTCTTCGGATCATGACCACCGCGGTTCAGTGCCCAAATCTCATCATCAGTCATATCTTTAACTAATGCAGCCGTTTCAGGGTAGCGGTTGAAGAAGTGCTCACGGACATATGCGCCATCACGTGATTTAAAGGTTTGGTAGTCACCGTCTAAGGTTTCGTTCATCAGTTGAACAAGTTTGCCACTCGTATCTTTACGCAGCAGTTCATCCCAACGGTCGCCCCACATCACTTTGATAACTTGCCAGCCAGCGCCACTAAAGACACCTTCTAATTCGTTAACAATTTTACCGTTACCTGTAACTGGGCCATCCAGACGTTGCAGGTTACAGTTAATAACGAAAACTAAGTTATCTAATTGATCACGTGTTGCAATAGTAATTGCACCTTTAGATTCTGGCTCATCCATCTCACCATCACCAAGGAATGCATACACACGCTGAGCGGATGTATCTTTCAGACCACGGTTGTTTAGGTATTTCAGGAATTTAGCTTGATAAATAGCATTAATTGGCCCCAGCCCCATTGATACGGTTGGGAACTGCCAGAAATCAGGCATTAATTTAGGGTGCGGGTAAGAAGACAGACCATTGCCGCCAATTTCTTGACGGAAATTGTTCATTTGCTCTTCAGTTAGACGACCTTCTAAGAAAGCACGTGCGTAGATCCCCGGAGAGATATGACCTTGGAAAAATACTAAGTCACCGCCATCATTGTTATTATGAGCGCGGAAGAAGTGGTTGAAGCATACTTCATATAAGGTTGCTGATGACTGGTAAGAAGCCATATGGCCACCCAGTTCTAAGTCTTTTTTAGAAGCCCGCAGAACAGTCATTACTGCGTTCCAGCGAATTGCCGAGCGAATACGGCGCTCTAAATCCATGTTACCAGGGTATGCCGGCTCATCTTCAACAGCAATTGTGTTGATGTAATCAGAACGACCAGATGCACCAGCGGCAATATTAACACCGCCTTTACGCGCTTCGCTTAATACCTGTTCGATAATAAACTGAGCACGATCAACACCTTCTTCACGGATGACCGATTCAATCGCCTGTAGCCAGTCGCGAGTTTCAATCGGATCCACGTCATTTTTTAGCATATCTGACATGGTGTATTCCTTATCTGTTATCTATTTTATATGGTTATATGGAGCCTATCTTCCTGCCATTTTCCCAATATGACTAAAAATAGCGGGAAGATAGGCCCTGATGTAGTTGCCGCTTTAACTCTCGTTTAGAGTATTCACAATAATATAGACGCAGCAGTCAGGATCTATATTATTAATTTAAATCAGGATGTTGCTGTAACCGACGTAAAGAACGTTCTCGTCTTGTCTGTTCACGGCTGATATCCAATAACAAATCTTCGATAAAAGCTAAATGACGATGAGAAGCTTCACGCGCTTTTTCTGGCTCTCTTGCCATTATAGCTGCAAAAATCTGGGCTCTATGTTCACTAACTGCTTTATACATTTCTTTACGGGTATATAAGAACTCAAAATTCTGACGAATATTTTGTTCTAGCATTGGGATCATGCAACGCAATAGGTGTAATAGCACAACATTATGGGCAGCTTCCGTCACAATTAATTGATATTGCAATACGGCATCTGACTCAGCTTCTAGGCCGCCATTTTCTTGTGCTGTCTTAATTAGTTCATAGCTTTGCCGAATTCGTTCAAGATCCTCTTCTGTGCCGCGAAGTGCAGCATAATAAGCTGCAATACCTTCGAGGGCATGGCGAGTTTCAAGCAGATCGAATTGAGATTCGGGATTACCTTCAAGTAGTTGGGCTAAAGGATCACTGAAGCTTTGCCACATTTTCTTTTGAACGAAAGTGCCGCCACCTTGGCGACGAGATAGAAGCCCTTTAGCTTCTAACGTTTGAATTGCTTCACGCACTGATGGCCTAGATACGTCGAATTGCTTGGCAAGTTCACGCTCAGGAGGCAGCTTTTCGCCGGGCCGTAGTGTCCCTTCGAAAATAAGATGTTCGAGTCGTTGCTCTATCACATCTGATAACTTTGGTTGGCGAATTTTACCGTAAGTCATAATCTGCCATATTCATTAGTGAGTAATTATTGATTAGGTATTACCCAGTGTTAATTGGTAATACCAATTTTCTTATGGGGTAATAAAGTAACAAAGTATTCACTATCTGTCCATAAAGACCTTGCGCTAAATCATAAAATCCTGCAAATCTTAACAATTTTTTTTAATATTTAGCATGATTTGATAACTTAATAACCAATCACATATGAATATTTTTAACATTAAAACCGATTTTTTATGCTAAAAAACAAAAGCTGAAGCGTTAAAGTAAGTCATTCTTTAAATTTAAATTCATATTTTTTGAATAAGTAATCAATAATAAAAACCAACCTATATTCAGGCTCTAAAAAACACTATCTATTGTAATGAAAATGTTAACAAAAGAGTTAACCCTGACTTAAGTGAAACACAGTGTGTTGATAACACACTTTTTTTACCATAAAACTTCAGAATAAAATGGAAGTAATGAATAGAATAACACGCTAATATTTCAATATTGCGGATAGGCGCAAGCCTATTTATTCAGTTTAATCATGGGGCGACAAAAATAATGAAATTTTACCGCCCTCCGATTCCACTAACCCTTTGATCTAATTAATTTTAACAGTAAAAGAAAGGCCAATTTATACTTTACTTTCAACAAAGCGCATTGATAAATCCATTGCTTTAATATGCTTAGTCAATGCCCCTACAGAAATAAAATCAACCCCTGTTTCCGCGAATTCCTTTATTGTATTTAATGTAACATCCCCTGAGACCTCAAGTGCTGCTTTCCCTGCGGTGAGTACTACGGCTTCTTTCATCATCATTGAAGTGAAGTTATCTAACATAATGATGTCAGCCTCTGCCTTCAAAGCACGTAATAGCTCAGCTAAACTTTCAACTTCGATCTCAATCGGTACATCAGGGTGAGCTTGGCGAGCTAACTCAACAGCGCGCTCAACAGACCCTGCGGAGATAATATGGTTCTCTTTTATTAGATAAGCGTCAGACAACCCTAGTCGATGGTTAAAACCACCGCCCATCAGCACAGCATACTTTAAAGCGGTTCTCAGCCCAGGTATGGTTTTACGGGTATCAAGCAGTTTAGCTTTCGTCCCCTCGATTTGTTTCACATACTGCGCGGTTACACTTGATACCGATGAAAGTGTTTGAATAAAGTTCAACGCAGTACGTTCGCCAGTTAATAAAATTTGTGATGGGCCATGCATCTCACACAATACTTGGTTTGGCGTAACAACTTCGCCATCTTGTACTTTCCAGTCAATTTTGACTTGCCCCCCTAGTTGAAGAAACACCTCTTCTAACCATTGTTTCCCGCAAAAGACCCCATTTTCACGGGTGATAATGCGTGCAGTCGCTTGAGTATCCGCATTCAATAACTGACCTGTTATATCCCTTTTATAATCAATGACCTGACCTAAATCTTCTTTCAGAGCAACACCAACCATAAATGGAATATCCGTATCCAATCTTGCCTGAAGAATTGTACGTCTTTGCTGTTCATCATAACGTCGTATAGGCATTTATAACTCCAAAATATGCACCCGTCTTATTTTATCTATGCTAATCTTTTCATTCGCAGATAACGAGTATTAACAAAAAAGAAAAGAGAATACTATGGATAACGATATGAAAATACATGATGGTTGGCTAAATAATGTGACTCATATCCCTTCCCCACACCACGACCAACGCCCTGAGAATGTTATTCCTTCTCTTTTGGTTATCCATAATATTAGCCTCCCCCCCGGTAGGTTTGGTGGACCTTATATTGATCAACTCTTTACAGGGAAGTTAAACCCTAAAGAACACCCCTTTTTTGAAGAAATCAAACACCTTCGTGTTTCTGCACACTGCTTAATACGCCGTGATGGTGCGATCGTTCAATATGTACCTTTTCATTTACGAGCTTGGCATGCAGGGCAATCTAGCTACCAAGGCAAAGAAAAATGTAATGATTTTTCAATTGGCATTGAGCTGGAAGGTACAGATTTTGAACCATTCACTGAAGCGCAATACCAGTCTCTTGCCCAACTAACCCAGTTGCTTATTTCTGTGTACCCATTAATTAAACATAATATTACTGGTCACAGTGATATAGCCCCTGAAAGGAAAACAGACCCAGGCCCATTTTTCGATTGGCAAAAATATAAAAATAAATTAAAACGTTAATAGTTATTATACTTAATTAACAGCTAATATTTTTATTTTAATATATATTAGCTGTTAATAGCACCGCACTTATCTTATATAACAATTCATTACCTAACACTGTTTTAAAAGCAATTCTTGTTTTTATTGCGAAGCCACTCGAAAAAAATAATGTAACGCATCCTTTCACCCTACAAAAATTACAAAACGCTTTCTATTTTTTTATTTATCGATAAGTTTATTAAAAAAAATTAATTATGATTAAACCTCACTAAACAAAAGAGGTTTTAATTATGAATCAGCAAGGTTTTTCTCTTATCGAAATAATGGTAGTCATCGCAATCATTTCTATACTTAGTGCTATTGCTATTCCTGGTTATCAAGGGTATATGCAAAAAGCTGCGATGACAGATGTACTACAAATGGTGCTCCCCTATAAAAGTAGTATAGAACTGTGTAGTTTTGAGCAAGGAAGTTTATCACAATGTAATAATGGAAATAATAACATACCTACTAATATAACAGGAAAGTACATTAGTAAAATAGAAGTAAAGTCTGGGGTTATTAAATTAACGGGTGATAAGTCACTATCAGCACTTAATATAACCTTAACACCGTCAATCCCAGCAAATAGCATGCCTTTTAAATGGTCAGTTCTTTGTGAAAGTAAAACTGATGCAAATTTAAAATCATTATGTGAAAAAACATTTGTATTTTAATTAGGAGTTTTCATGAACACACTCAAGGACAAGCAATATATTTTAAAAGAGTTAAAAAATATATGTGATAGAAACTATATGATCATAATTGATTATAATCACAAAAGGTTATCTATCGCTGTCGCAAAAAAGCCTAATGACAATTTAATTGCCACACTAAAATTTATTGCAAGTGTACCCGTTTGCTACGATATTTGGCCAAAAGAGAAAATCGACCATTATTTCAACAGTGAAATACATCAAATAAAAGAAGAAGAGACTCAATATCAACCTAAAGAGGCTGAGTCCCTTAATGTTAGCTCACCCGCTGTTGATTTTGTTGAGGACCTACTAAAAACCGCTGTTCATAAACGTTCATCGGACATCCATCTTGAACCTACCAAACAAGGGTTAAAGATTAGGTTACGGGTTGATGGAAAATTATATTTTATCCCTTCCCCACCATATGAAATTAACAATGAAATCATTGCTCGTATAAAAATACTCGCAAAAATGAATATCGCAGAAAAACGGCGTCCACAAGATGGGCAAATGAGTTGGCATTTTGATGGGAAAAATTACAGTATCCGCCTATCAAGTATTCCAACTCTTCATGGTGAAAAACTAGTATTACGCATTTTGAATACACAGTTAAAATATTCTTTAGAGCACATTGGGATGTGCTCTTCCCTTCTTTCTTCACTACAAGACTATCTAAATCAGCCACAAGGGTTAATTTTAGTTACAGGCCCTACAGGTAGCGGTAAAACAGTAACGTTGTATAGTGCCCTTGAATATTTAAATAAGTCCTCTAGAAATATCTCAACCATCGAAGACCCAATTGAGATCCCTTTACAAGGGGTCAATCAAACTCAAGTCAATGAAAAATATGATCTTAGCTTCGCTTTTATTCTGAGAGCATTACTAAGACAAGACCCAGATATTATTATGATTGGGGAAATTAGAGATGAAGAAACCGCTAAAATTGCCACGCGTGCCGCACAAACAGGGCATTTAGTTTTATCAACATTACATACTAATTGTACCTTTAGTGCGATAGAGCGCATGAATCAGCTAGGCGTTAGTCATATTGAATTAAAATCGTGTTTAAAAATGGTAATAGCACAAAGGTTAGTAAGAAAGCTTTGCCCTTATTGTAAAGGAATTACAGCGCAGCCCGTTAAACTGAATGATGATCTAATTATTAATCAGTGGTCGTCTAAAGGGTGTGAGCTCTGCTTCTCTGGCTTTATGGGCAGAACCGCTATTTATGAGTATATCGATCAACCAAAGATAGGCAAATTATTTTCTGGTCAGCCCTCTAGCATAGAGGGTTTCGATAACTTATTTAAAGCAAGCCTAACTTTAGTTGAATCCGGTGAAACAACTCTGCAAGAAATTTATTCTGTTATTGGGCATGGAAAACTATAATTATGTTTATTTATTCATATATTGCTATTGACAGTAACAACAATTTAATTAAAAAAAACCTTTTAGCCAGTAGTAAGAGAAATGCTTTTTTGGCAATTACTAAAAATAACCTAACCCCATTAAAAATTAAATTTAAAATGATTTTCATTTTAAATCGTGAGAATATAGATTATCGAATACATTTCTTTCACCAATTAAGTATATTGGCATCTTCAGGTATTAACCTAGTTCAATGCCTAAAAATACTACTATCTAATTGCCACCTTCCTTATTGGCAAAACATGATAGAAAATTCAATTGAAAACCTAGAAAAAGGCGATAAGCTTTCACAGCATCTAACTAAGCACCCTCTTATTTTTAATAACACAATAGTCAGCCTAATAATTGTTGCCGAAAAAACAGGGCGTTACGATGAAAGCTTTCAAGTTATTAGCACAATGTTAGAACACAATGAAAAAAATGCATTACTTATCAAAAAAGCAATACGTTATCCAATCGCACTATCACTATTTTCAATCTTACTATTAATAATTATGATGTACTATGTTGTCCCTCAATTTGAAAGTATATATGGTAATTTTCAACATGAATTACCTTTTGTTACTAAAGTTGTTATTTTTACCTCTGAATATATACAAGAAAAATCAATCATTCTGTTATTTATATTTTTCATTTTATCAGTATTAACAGTTAAATTTAAATTTACACTTAAATCTATTTTAAATAGAGTCATGATGCGCATACCATTACTCAAAGATTTAATACAAACCCATTACTTAAGCCTTTATTTTTTAACCATGCACTCAACATTAAGAGTCGGATTATCATTATCTGAATGCTTAAATTGCACTATTCAAACTATCAGCAATTACCAATACAATAAAGATTGTAGGCAAATACAAACCTCTGTACACCAAGGGGAATTACTTTCTTATGCAATGAAGCACACTAAACTCTTCCCTGATTTATCTGTACAGCTACTCTCTATTGCTGAAGAGTCAGGAAAGCTTCAGTATTTCACCCAATATTTATTTAAATATTATTCAGAGCAATATCTATTTTTAACTGAAAAATCGCTCAAAAACCTAGAGCCTATTTTATTGGTTTTTATTGCAATTTTAGTCGGTACGATTATGTTAGCGATGTATTTGCCGATATTTAATTTAGGTAATGTAATAACTGGGTTATAACTTATTTTAATAAAGATACAATTGTTATATTTACAGAATATCAATATCATATGGCGTACTTTCACTAGTTATTTTTAACTAGTAAAATTAATACAAAATTGAGTAAAGACAAACTGATTGTTTCAGTGTAATCTATTTTTCTTCGATGAATAAATGAATAATTTTATGCCCTATATAGTTGCTTTGACAGGTGGTATTGGTAGCGGAAAGACAACGGTTGCAAACGAGTTTGCAAAATACGGTGTCCCTCTTGTCGATGCGGATGTCATCGCGCGTCAGGTCGTAGAGCCAAATACACCAGCATTAGAAACCATTAAATCTCATTTTGGTGAAGAGGTTATTCTCCCTAATGGCTCTCTCAACCGGCGTAAGCTCAGGGAAATTATTTTCTCTAACCCTAATGAAAAAAAATGGTTGAATGCACTGCTACACCCCCTTATTCAGCAAGAAACACAAAAGCAATTCCAACAAGCAAATTACCCTTACGTGCTCTGGGTTGTTCCATTATTAATTGAAAATAATATTTATCATTTGGCTAATAGAGTGTTAATTGTAGATGTAACACCCGAAGAACAAATTCAGCGAACCCTGAAAAGAGATAATACCAGTCTTGAGCAAATAACGAATATACTAAATGCGCAGGTAAGCCGTGAAAAACGTCTATCTTATGCCGATGACATAATTACAAACCACACTAACGACACAGATATTTCAGATAAGGTAGCAATTCTACACAATCAATATTTAGCATTAGCAAAAATAAAAAAATAGGAATAAAAATGGGCGAACTAATTGCAACAAATTTTATTACTTATGAGTATCCGATGAATGAAAAGATCCGTTCATGGTTGCGCCTTGAAACACTTTTATCTCAAATTTATGAGCTTAGTAATATTACCTCTTATTCTTCAGGTATCGCTTTTTTTCGCTCTGTTTCAGAATTAATTGAAATTCTCGATAGAGGGGAAGTTCGTTCTGAGCTAATTAAAGAACTTGAAAAACAACGGACTCGGTTATCCAATTGGGCTGAAGCCCCTAACGCAGATAATGCATTGATTTCCTCATTATTAGAACAATTATCCGGTAAAATTTCCCATTTAATGTCTGCGCCTCGTTTTGGTCATCACTTACGTACAGATAAAATTATTAGTATGGTGCGCCAACGCCTAAGCATTCCTGGAGGATGCTGTAGTTTTGATCTTCCTACATTACAACTCTGGTTAAATATCCCTCAAGTTGAACGGGATAAAGCGATTAACGGCTGGCTACAAAGTATTGAGCCTCTAAATGACGCATTAAAAACTGTTCTTACTTTAATTCGGCAAAGTGGAAAATTCGAAGTCAGAGAGTCTAATAATGGCTTCTACCAAGATAATGTAGAAGGCAAAGAATTGTTGCGTATCAAGCTATCTACAGAATACCTGATTTACCCGCAAATCTCAGGGCACAAAACACGGTTTGCTCTACGTTTCCTGCATATTGACAGTGAGAATGGTATACTACCAGACGTAATTAATTTTGAATTATCCTGTTGCTAGCTAGAGTTATAATTTATGAGTGAAATTATTGAGGTAAATTGCCCCACATGCAAAAAAATAGTGGTCTGGGATGAAACTAGCCCTTATCGACCTTTTTGCAGTAAACGTTGCCAACTTATTGATCTTGGTGAATGGGCAAGTGAAGAAAAACGCATTGCGAGTCAAGGTGACATATCTGACAGCGATGATTGGAGTGAACAACCCGATAAGTAATATCTATAATTTAGGTGGAAAATACAAAATATGGTGATTATCCCCTTATGTATTTTCCACTTACTATGCTTTCAGGTACGATTCTTTATGTTTAGTCCTCAATTAGTACCGGGCTAAAAACTACCCGATTTTACCTTAGCATATCAACAATAACACGGTTTGCTGGTGGGAATTCATCCGCAACCAGATCTTGTTGAGCAACCCAACGTGAAACCTGCCCTTCTTTACCATAAGGTTCATTATCCCATTCGGAAACCATAAAGAAGTAAAGTGTAATAAACCGATCATCAAACTCATGGTCAACGCGGTGAAATAATTCACTTTGAGTGACAATAATGCCAACTTCTTCTTCAAGTTCACGGATTAATGCCGCTTCTGGTAATTCTCCTTTTTCAAGCTTGCCGCCCGGAAACTCCCAAAAACCAGCCATGTGAGTACCTTCTGGGCGTTTAGTAATAAAAATTTGCTGCTGTGAATTGCGTATAATCCCAGCTGCAATATGCAAATGTTTTTTTTCCATTATTTCTTCACCAAAAAGGCGGGTACCCCCGCCTTTTTTATAGTATTGATATTTTTAACAACGAATTAGTTTAAGCGGCCATGGCATTGCTTATACTTTTTACCTGAGCCACAAGGACATGGGTCATTACGACCGATTTTATGGCCTTGTGTTGCTATTTTGGCTTCAGTTTCAGTCATTAAAGATTCCGAACCTGCTTCGTGACTAAGTTGTTGTTTCTTCGCTAAACGCTCTGCTTCTTCACGGCGCTGTTGTTCTAAAGCTTCGACCTCTTCAGGTAAACGAACTTGTACTTTAGATAACGTACTGATCACCTCATATTTTAGTGCTTCAAGCATATTTGCAAACATGCTGAAAGACTCACGTTTATATTCTTGTTTCGGGTCTTTTTGGGCATAACCACGTAAATGAATACCTTGACGTAAATAATCCATTGAAGCTAAATGCTCTTTCCATAAGGTATCTAATGTTTGCAACATTACCCCTTTTTCAAAGTTACGCATTGCTTCTGCACCGACAATTTCTTCTTTGCGATCATAAACTTCAATGGCTTTTGCCATGATACGTTCACGCAATGTTTCCTCGTGCAGTTCTGGTTCTTTATCTAACCACTCTTTGATTGGTAAATCGAGGTCAAAATCATTAACTAAACGCTGATGTAGCCCTTCAATATCCCACATTTCTTCTAATGATTGCGGAGGAATATATGCATCCATTGTTGTTGTGAATACATCTTCACGAATGCTATCAACGGTTTCCTTGATATCACCACCATCCAACAATTCATTACGCTGAGTATAGATAGCACGACGTTGGTCGCTCGCTACATCATCATACTCAAGTAATTGTTTACGAATATCAAAGTTACGGCTTTCAACTTTACGTTGCGCATTCGCAATCGCTTTAGTGACCCATGGATGCTCTATTGCTTCACCAGGTTTCATCCCTAGTTTTTTCATCATCCCAGTGACACGGTCAGAGGCGAAAATGCGCATAAGTGCATCTTCCATCGATAAGTAGAAACGTGATGAACCTGCATCCCCTTGACGACCAGCACGGCCTCGTAACTGGTTATCAATACGGCGAGACTCATGACGCTCTGTACCAATGATATGTAAACCGCCGGATGCTAATACTGCATCATGACGAATTTTCCATTGGGCTTTGATTTCATCAATTTGTTCTTGAGTTGGGTCTTCCAAAGCGGCAATTTCAGATTGCCAGCTACCACCCAACATAATATCAGTACCACGCCCCGCCATGTTCGTTGCAATGGTGACAGCACCCGCTTGACCCGCATTGGCGATAATATCAGCTTCCATTGCGTGGAATTTAGCATTAAGAACATTGTGCGCAATCTTAGCTTTTTTCAATGCATTAGAAATTAGCTCTGATTTTTCAATCGAAATAGTACCGACCAGTACTGGCTGACCATTGGCAGTTCTTTCACGGATATCTTCAATAATTGCAGCGAATTTATCTGCTTCATTCATATAAACCAGATCAGGTAAATCTTTACGAACCATTGGGCGGTTAGTTGGAATAACGATGGTATCAAGTTTATAAATAGAGCTAAATTCAAACGCTTCTGTATCTGCGGTACCCGTCATACCGGCTAGTTTTTCATACAAACGGAAGTAATTTTGGAATGTTATAGACGCGAGTGTCTGGTTTTCATTTTGGATTTCAACACCTTCTTTCGCTTCAACAGCTTGGTGCAAACCATCAGACCAACGACGCCCTTCCATTGTACGACCTGTATGTTCGTCGACAATAACAATTTGGCCATCTTTTACAATATAATCAACGTCTAACGTAAATAAAGCATGCGCACGTAAGCCAGCCATAACATGGTGCATTAACATAATGTTAGATGGAGAATATAACGACTCTCCTTCAGCCATTAAGCCTTCTTTTGCCAATAACTCTTCGATTAATACTAGCCCACGCTCAGTAATGGTAACTTGACGTGCCTTTTCATCAACCGAAAAATGACCTTCCCCTTGGAAAGTATCGGAGTCTTCTTTTTCTTGGCGTTGCAGATGTGGAATTAGTTTATCCACTTTTTGGTACAATTCTGAGCTATCTTCAGCAGGACCTGAGATAATTAGAGGTGTACGAGCTTCATCGATAAGGATTGAGTCAACCTCATCCACTAAAGCATAATGAAGCTTACGTTGAACGCGTTCTTCAGGACTAAACGCCATGTTGTCACGTAAGTAGTCGAAGCCAAACTCGTTATTAGTTCCATAAGTAATATCCGCAGCATACGCTTCGCGTTTCGCTGGAGGAGCCATACCCGGTAAGTTAATACCCACCGTTAAGCCTAAGAACTCAAATAATGGGCGGTTATTTTCCGCATCTCGTTTTGCTAAGTAGTCGTTTACTGTTACAACATGGACACCTTTGCCACTTAATGCGTTAATATATGCAGGTAACGTTGCGGTAAGTGTTTTACCTTCACCTGTGCGCATTTCAGCGATACAGCGTTCATTCAGTACCATCCCACCAATTAACTGTACATCAAAGTGACGCATACCAAATACACGTCGACTCGCTTCACGTACCGTAGCGAACGCTTCAGGAATGATGCTTTCTAAGCTTTCGTTTTTCTCTAGACGCTCACGAAACTCAATTGTTTTAGCTTTTAGTTCATCATCCGATAACTTTTCGAAATCAGGCTCTAAACGGTTAATTTTTTCAACTTCTTTGCGTAAGCGGCGTAGTGTGCGGTCGTTACGGCTACCAAAAACTTTGGTTAGGATCTTTGTTAACATATCTTTAATCTCTAATATATCAATTAGTTATTTAATTTTTTATTCATTGTTATGCCATAAAATAATACAGCGATATCTGCTGATACTTTATGAGGGAGATTAAGAAGTTAACGGCCCTGCACGAATACCATGGACTTGTGCCACCCACATCGCAGGTTGGTAAGAAATAAAGTGAGGGTAATCATAATGATTAACTTGAACAATACGTTCATCCCACTGAAGTGAACGCTGAGCCAACATGGCATACAACGTATCTAACATCAATTGTGGTACAATAAGTTGTTCTGATTCTTTTTTGGCCGTACTTGCATCGTCATCTTCGGTTGCTGAAAAGGCAAAAGTTAACTGACGGATGACATTTCTTACCGCATGTTGCTGCCAATAATTAACCGAAAAAGAGGATGAGGATGAAGAACGTTGAGAATTTTGCTGAGCAAATAAATTATCAAACGCATTAACCGCCTGACTTTGGCGATTAACTGGTGAAGAGTTAATTTGTGTTAATTGAGACTCAGATAATGCATTTAAAATTGTAGGCAAGCCGACACCCGTGGCAACCACACCTAATAATAGATGGGACCAAAAGTATTTTCTACCAAGTTGTCGCCAAAAATTTAAAATGCCCATTAAACTCTTATATCATCAATTCGTGACAATGCTATTATCTGTCTATACGTTTTATCATTGCACATTGTTAGCTGGAGCCAAAAATGAGAGATAGTCATCCCCAAGCACTTTTTGATGTTCTTGAAGGGTCATTGGCAACATCATCGAACACGTTGCAGACAATTCAGCGCAATGCAAAAGCCATTGTTAAACTGAACCGTGCAGTAAAAGGCTTACTTCCTAGTGAAATCAAACCAATGTGCCGTGTTGCAAACTACCGTAACAATGTTATGGTCCTCGAAGTGGCTAATGCCAGCTGGATGACCCGCCTTAATTATGAAAAAATAAACCTTCTTTCTGCATTAAGGACATCTATTCTACCATCTTTATCTTCTATCGACATCAGAATCAATCCCGATCTAATGCGAAAATCGAAGCAAAATAGTTCAGTAACTAAGCAAACAGACTCAGCAAGTCAAAAAATGAACAACCGTCAGATAAGCACGCAAACAGCACTAACATTATTAAAATTAGCGGAGAATAGCCCAAAAGGGTTAAAAGAAAGGTTTGAGCGGCTGGCTGCACTAGCCGGAGAGAGTACTAGCACAGCCAACAGAAAGGGCTAACCCCGATTATTTTCGGTGATAGCCGCATAACCAACGTTATGCGTATACAGCTGAAGGGGCTTTAAATGCCACTGGCAATTGAGCTTCATCTTCAAAGGTAACAAGATCCCAAGCGGACTCTTTCGCTAAAACCGCTTGTAGAAGTTTGTTATTCAGTGCATGACCAGATTTGAACGCAGTAAATGCGCCAATAATGTTATGCCCACACATGAATAAGTCACCTATTGCATCCAACATTTTGTGACGAACGAATTCATCTTCAAAACGTAAGCCATCTTCGTTAAGAACTTTATAGTCATCAACAACGATAGCGCAGTCGAAACTACCGCCTAAGCATAAGCCTTTTGATTGCAGATATTCAATATCACGCATAAAACCAAAAGTACGTGCTCGGCTGATTTGATTAACAAATGATTCCGCAGAGAAATCAAGTGAATAGCGTTGTGTGCTGCTATCAATAGCCGGGTGTTGGAAATCAATAGTGAAATCAAGACTAAACCCATTATAAGGTTTCATCTCTGCCCATTTATCACCATCTTCAACACGTACAGTTTCTTTAATACGCAAAAATTTCTTTGCACAATTTAACTCTTCGATACCGCCATCAAGCAGTAAGAAAACAAATGGTGCTGCACTGCCATCCATAATAGGGATTTCAGGCGCATTGACTTCAATAACAATGTTATCGATACCTAACCCTGCTAAGGCAGCATTCAAATGCTCAACAGTTGAAATACGTACGTTATCTTCGTTGACTAAGCAAGTACATAACATAGTATCGCGAACTGATTTCGCATCTGCCGGAAAATCAACCGGTGGATTAAGGTCAGTACGACGGTAGATGACCCCGGTATTGGCCGGCGCTGGACGTAAAGTAAGCGTAACTTTTTTGCCGGTATGTAGACCGACACCAGTCGCTGTAATTATACGTTTTAATGTCCTTTGTTTGATCATCGTATTTTTCTCGCAATGTTATAAGTCCTACTGATTATCTTACAGGATAACCAGTAGGAAATTTTAGCACAAAAAGCGGAGAAACCAATATAAATTAAAATTAATCGGCCTGCTTACGCAAGAACGCAGGAATATCAAGATAATCTGGTTCTTTATTTGTTTGCGTATTTTGGTCATTAACCGCTTTAGCTGCTGGTTTCTCTTCTGTTAATGAAGACATGCTATTTTGCATTTGCTGATAACGTTGCTCCATTGACGTCTGCTGAGACATCTTATTGCTGACTAAGGTAATTTCTGGACGTTTGTCCATACCAATACCCGTAGCAACAACAGTGACGCGCAGCTCTTCGTGCATTTCTGGGTCTAGAGAAGTACCGATTACTACCGTCGCATTATCAGATGCGAAAGCACGGATAGTATTACCTACCGTCTCAAACTCATCCAAGCGCAGGTCGAAACCAGCGGTGATGTTAACCAACACACCACGCGCACCAGACAGGTCGATATCTTCAAGTAGTGGGCTAGAAATGGCCATTTCAGCCGCTTCTTCTGCTCTATCTTCACCACGAGCGACACCAGAACCCATCATCGCGTAGCCCATTTCTGACATGACTGTACGTACGTCAGCGAAGTCTACGTTCATCAAACCTGGGCGTGTAATCAGTTCAGCGATACCTTGTACTGCACCTTTAAGTACGTCATTTGCCGCACCAAAAGCATCTAGTAACGAGATACCACGACCAAGTACTTTCAATAATTTATCATTTGGGATGGTGATCAGTGAGTCTACGTGTTTTGATAACTCAGTAATCCCCGCTTCTGCAAATGCCATGCGCTTTTTACCTTCAAAATTGAAAGGCTTAGTCACAACAGCAACTGTCAGAATACCCAGTTCTTTGGCTACCTCGGCAACAACTGGAGCAGCCCCAGTTCCTGTACCACCGCCCATACCTGCTGCGATAAAGACCATATCTGCGCCATCTAATGCATTACGCAGAGCTTCACGATCTTCTTCAGCGGCATTACGGCCGACTTCAGGGTTTGCGCCAGCACCCAGACCTTTGGTAATACCTGTACCGATCTGGATAGTTTGTCCAACTGCGGTTTTACGCAGTGCCTGTGCGTCTGTATTGACAGCGAAGAACTCAACGCCTTCAATACGTTCACGCACCATGTGTTCAACGGCATTACCGCCGCCGCCCCCAACGCCGATGACTTTAATCACCGCATCGTTGGTTAGCTCCATTGGTTCAAACATAATGTCTCTCCGTTTTGTGCTTACTACTTTTGAAGCTAATAATATGCTTCTTTATAAAAATTAAAATTCTTTTCTCAGCCAGCTAGTTATTTTACTAAACCACCCGCTCACTGATGCTCGTTTTTCTATTTCGGTATCATCGCCTAAATGGCTTTCTTTACCGTAGTGCAGAAGCCCAACCGCAGTTGAATAGTATGGCTCCTGTGCATAATCCGTTAATCCTGTGATGTTGAGCGGTGTACCAATTCGCACTTGCGTATGGAACACTTTTTGAGCACATTCGACTAAACCATCGATTTGAGCTGCTCCACCAGTCAACACGATACCAGCGGCCAAATGGTGTTTGACACCTTGTTGGCGTAACTGTTCCTGTAAATTTAAAATTTCTTCATTTACTAAGTTTAACAGCTCAGTATACCGTGGCTCGATAACTTCTGCTAAGGTTTGACGCTGTAAACTTCTAGGTGGACGACCACCCACACTAGGCACTTCTACGGTCTCATCTTTACTGACAATCGAACCTACTGCACAACCATGACGCACTTTGATTGCCTCTGCATCTGTTGGCGGTGTTCCGAAAGCATAAGCGATATCACTAGTCACCACATTACCTGCGTATGGAATAACCTTAGTGTGGCGTAAAGCGCCCCCCGTATAAACTGCCATATCCATTGTACCGCCACCAATATCGACGACACAAACGCCTAACTCACGCTCATCTTCAGTTAACACGCTATAGCTTGCAGCAAGACCCGCAAAAATAAGCTGATCGACTTTTAACCCACAACGCTCAACTGCTTTGACTATGTTCTTCGCCATATCATTATGGCAGGTGATCAGATGTACTTTGGCTTGCATACGTACACCCGATAACCCAACCGGGTTTTTAATCCCTTCTTGGTAATCTATCGCGAACTCTTGTGGAATTACGTGCAATATTCTGTGTTCATCACGAACACGAACTGATTTTGCAGTATGTACCACACTATCAACATCTTCTTGTGTCACTTCTTCTTCTGAAACTGGCACCATACCAATTTCATTTTGGCAGCTAACATGCTTACCCGATAACGCAAGATATACTGAAGATATTTGGCAATCTGCCATTAATTCAGCCTGATCAATCGCTCTTTGGACACATTTTACCACTGATTCAAGGTCGTTTACGCCACCTTTGTCCATTCCGCGAGATGGACAACTTCCCACCCCAATAATATTAACCATACCATCGGGCAGAATTTCGCCAACAAGGGCTGATACCTTGGAAGTTCCAATTTCAAGGCCTACCACTAATTTTCTGTCCGTTGCTTTAATCATTTCTTCTGCCTAATTAGAGTTATTAGTCATTATTGTAAACTCGGTGGAGCATCGACCAATAGTGGTGCCCAACCCACCGCAGCACCACTGGTATAACGTAAGTCAACATAATCAACTCGTTTATCCGTCGTTTGCTGCAAAAGCGGATAAAGTTCAAGGAACCTGTTTAGCCGCTCTGAAACATCTTTTTTACCCAGTTCAATTCTGACATCGTTGTCTAAAATAATTTGCCATGCATGCCTAGCAGTCATAGAGAGTGACTTTAGTTTTAAGTTATGTGCAGCTAACGTATTCTTAAATACTGCAAATTCTTTAAGAACTTCTTTTTGGCTACCTTGTGGGCCATACAGCAACACATAGTCGCCTTTCCCATTTTCGCTGACCGGTAAACTAAATACCCGCCCCTCTCCATCTACCATGTTTTGATCATTCCACCTTGCAAATGGACGATACTCAACAATGTGAATCTTTAATTCGTCAGGCCATTGTTTGCGCACTGTAACTTGGCGTATCCAAGGCATCATGCTTATTTGATTTTGGATAGCATTGACATCAACTGTCATAAACGTACCTGGTTGCCCTAATGCTAAAATTGCCTTTCTAACATCATCATTTTTGGTGTAATGACGCTCCCCTGTTAGAACCAACTTAGACATTGGTAGCCTATCTGCATCTTTCATCCATGTCGTTACCATCCAACCACTCCAAATGATAGTACTTACAACAATTAGGAAGAAAAATAACCCACCTAAAAATGCACCATTACTTGGCCCTGAACTTGGGTCTTCATCGTTCTTATGGTTATGATGTTTAACGTTTAATGCTGCCTGCGACATATCAACGAGCCAATTTCAAAATTTGCACAACTAACTCAGAAAACCCCATACCTGCTTGACGTGCGGCCATTGGTACTAGGCTATGGCTAGTCATGCCTGGTGAGGTATTCACTTCTAATAAATAGAACTGACCGTCACTATCTTGCATTACATCCACTCGCCCCCAGCCTTCACATCCTACTGTCTGATATGCATTCATTGCTAACTCAGACAACTCAGATTCCGCTTGTTCATCTAAACCACTTGGGCAAAAATATTGCGTTTCATCTGACAGATATTTTGCTTCATAGTCATAAAAAATACCCGGTGGTTGAATACGGATGGACGGTAATGTCTTATCACCTAATATTGCAACCGTAAATTCTGGGCCACTAAGCCATTTTTCTATCAACACTGTATCGTCAAACTGAAATGCCAATTCTAGTGCTGAAGACAATGTCTCTAAACTGTCGACTTTACTCATCCCAACACTGGAACCTTCTAAACTTGGCTTAACAATAAGTGGTAAACCAAGTTGTTGAACCTTTTCGATAACTTGTTCATGGGAAGCTTGGGTATACTGCTGCTGAGTCAAGTATACATACGGAGACACACTTAACCCCGCCCCTTCCCACAATTGTTTTGTTCTTAGCTTGTCCATGCTGAGTGCCGAGGCCATTACACCGCTACCAGTATAAGGTAGGTTTAAAAACTCCAATAACCCCTGTAATGTTCCGTCTTCACCGCCACGACCATGTAACGCAATAAATACTTTATCGAAACCTGCATTTCTCAGTGTTTCAACAGGAAAATCTTTGGTATCAATAGGATGAGCATCAATACCTGCTTGACGTAACCCTGTCAGCACAGCGTTCCCTGACTGAAGTGAAACCTCACGTTCAGCGGATGTCCCTCCTAATAAAACCGCAACTTTCTCTGCCATATTTATTCCTCAACCATCGGCGGCTGTAATTTCGTTTCCGCTAGGTTTTTTGCTATTTTACCAATATTTCCTGCGCCTTGAACTAAAATTAAATCATTTTCATCAAGAGTTTGAGCTAGGATGTGTGGTATTTGTTCAACGTCGGCAACATAAATAGGATCAATCTGACCGCGACCACGAATTGTTCTACATAATGAGCGGCTATCAGCCCCCGGAACATGCTTCTCACCAGCAGAATACACATCTAACATCAGTAATATATCAACTTGCCCCAGCACATTAACAAAATCATCGTATAAATCACGCGTACGTGTATAGCGATGAGGCTGAAAAATCATAACAATACGTTTATCTGGCCAACCTGCTCTTGCTGCTTTAATGGTGGCGTCAACTTCTGTTGGATGATGACCGTAGTCATCAACTAACATCACTTCGCCTTCCTTACCATTCACATTGCGTAATGCGAAATTACCTAGGAAATCAAAACGACGCCCAGTGCCTTGGAACTCTACCAGCGCAGACAAAATATGTAAGTCATCAATGCCTTCCTCAGTTGCCACAGCAACCGCAGCCGTTGCATTCAATGCATTGTGACGCCCCGGCGCATTAAGTACGACAGTCAGTTCTGGCATCCCTTCACGCGCAATGGTGAAAAAACCTTGATTACCTTTTTGTTCATATTTTGTGATACGCACATCAGCATCTTCACTAAAACCATAAGTCGTTATATAACGACCAATTTTGGGTAATAATGAACGAATTACAGGGTCATCAATACACATGACTGCACGGCCATAAAATGGCAAATTATGTAAGAAGTTAATGAACGTATTGGTTAAATTATCAAAGTCACCTTGATAAGTATCCATATGATCAGCTTCAATATTCGTGACGACCGCAACTAACGGTTGTAAGTGCAAAAATGAAGCATCGCTTTCATCAGCTTCAGCAATTAAGTAACGGCTACTGCCTAAGCGAGCATGTGTCCCTGCTGATTTAACTAAACCGCCATTCACAAAGGTTGGGTCTAAACCTGCTTGTGCATAAATCCCAGAAATCATTGCTGTCGTTGTTGTTTTGCCATGAGTCCCTGCAACAGCAATACCATGACGATAACGCATTAGTTCAGCTAACATTTCTGCACGGCGAATAACAGGAATACGTAACTCTTTTGCTGCTTGAATTTCAGGGTTCTCACTGGAAATAGCTGTAGAAACTACAACCACACTCGCATTTTCAACATTTTCGGGGCGATGGTTAAAATAAATTGTTGCGCCCAATTCGGTTAACTGTTGAGTCACTGCATTTGGTGCTAAATCAGAACCACTAATTTCATAACCTTCATTTGCCAACACTTCAGCGATACCACCCATGCCGGCACCACCGATGCCAACAAAATGGATGTGCCTAACTCTTCTCATTTCTGGCACTGATATTCTTAATTTCGCTAATTGTTGTGTATTCACTATATTTCTTCGCTTCTAATTAAATCGGTATCAATTATGGCTAAAATTATTTAGCCACTTCGCAAATAACAGCAGCAACGCGTTCCGTTGCGTCAGTTATTGCACAATCATGGGCTTTTTGCGCCATCGACAGTAACGTTGCCCTATCCCACTGTTCAAGTAGGTTCGCCACAGCATCAGCCGTAAATTGCGGCTGTTCTAATATTTTAGCGGCCCCTGCTTTTTCTAGCGGCAGTGCATTCCAATATTGCTGGCGGTCTTTATGCTGAAAAGGAACAAAAATGGCAGGTAAACCTGCGGCTGCAACTTCACTTACTGTCAATGCACCTGAGCGGCAAACAACAATATCTGCCCAAGCATAAGCTTGCGCCATATCGTCAATAAATTCAGTAACTTTATACTCGGAATTACCCGAAACTTGCAGGTGTTCATTATACAATGCTTCAGTAGAACCTTTACTACCTTTTCCAGCCTGATGCCAAATATTTAACTGCTTGCTTGTTTTTTCAGCCACTAAAGGCATAACTTGGTTTAAAATTCGCGCCCCTTGGCTACCACCGATAACCAATACACGTATTGCGCCATCTCTACCCGCCAAACGGATTTGTGGGGCTGGTAAAGCTAAAACATCTTCACGGACGGGGTTGCCAACCACAGGTGCATTTGGAAATGCCCCCGGAAAAGCTTGTAATACACGCTTAGCTATTCGAGATAACCATTTATTCGTTAAACCAGCTATGCCATTTTGTTCGTGCAAAACAACCGGAACCCCACACTGCCATGCTGCAATTCCACCCGGACCGGAGACATAGCCCCCCATCCCTAAGACTGCATCGGGTTGATACTGTTTAATAATGGCCTTAGCTTGACGGATCGCTTTGTAAATCCGCCAAGGTGCACCAACCAATGCCGCAATCCCTTTTCCCCTTAAACCCGATATCTGAATAAACTCGATATCAATGCCATGTTTAGGTACTAATGTAGCTTCCATACGATCAGCGGTGCCTAACCAACGAATTTCCCAGCCCTGAGCCTGCAAATAATGCGCCACAGCTAGACCAGGAAAAACATGTCCCCCTGTTCCACCGGCCATGACGAGTAGTTTTTTTGCCTGACTCATTTAACGCTCCTTACAAACGCCTGTGCTTTTTCAAGACGTGTTTCAAAATCAATTCGTAATAATATTGCTATCGCAGCAGCCATAACCAGTAAACTTGAACCACCATAACTAATTAATGGTAATGTTAATCCTTTCGTTGGCAGCATACCGGATGCCGCACCGACGTTGACAAGTGCTTGGAAAGTAAACCAAATCCCAATTGAGCACGCTAAATAACCACCAAACAGTTGATTTGACATTAATGCGCGGCGACCGATCATCATCGCCCTGAATGCCAACATAAATACCATTAGCAGAACCAGTACCACGCCTAAATAACCCAGCTCTTCGGCTAAAACTGAAAAAATAAAATCCGTATGCGCTTCGGGCAAATATTCCAATTTTTGTACTGAATTACCTAACCCCTGACCAAACATTTCCCCACGACCAAAAGCCATCAAGGATTGCGTTAACTGATAACCACTACCAAACGGGTCATCCCATGGGTTTAAGAAAGAGGTAACACGTCGCAAACGATATGGTTCAAACCAAATCAATGCTAATACCCCAACTGCACAAGCAGCGATCCCAATAATAAATGGTGCGAGCCTTGCCCCAGCTAAAAACAATAAACCAAGTGTCGTGACCACTAAAACAATGACGGTTCCTAAATCAGGCTGTAATAACAGTAAAGAGGCCATAACGACCAAAATACACATTGGTTTGATAAAACCGAGGAAGCGTGTACGTACCTCATCTGATTTACGAACTAAATAACTAGATACATAGCAAAATAATGTAAATTTTGAGAGCTCCGCAGGCTGGATTTTTACCAACCCGATATCTATCCAGCGTGATGCACCATTAACCGAGCTGCCTGCGACAAGTACTACAACTAGCATGGCTAATGATGCCATCAGTAATATAAAGTTGTATTTTTCCCAAACCGCCATCGGAATACGCATTACACCTAGCGCTAAAATAAATGCAATGACGATATACACAACATCACGTTTAGCAAAATAGAATGGGTCTTCCGTTAAACGTTGCCCTACGGGCATCGACGCGGATGTCACCATAATGAAACCAACCGCAGCAAGACCGAATGCCAACCATACTAATGTACGGTCGTAAAGCGTTGAGCCTGAAATCACGCCATTTCTTTCACCAATGACCCAGTTTTTGATACGCAATGCACCCGGTATTGTCATTAACCTAACTCCTCGGCTAATTGAGCAAAGACAGCACCGCGCTGCTCAAAACTTTTAAATTGATCCAAACTTGCACAGGCAGGAGATAACAACACCATATCACCGGCTTTTAAATTTGGTGCAATTTGGCGTAAGCTTTGCTCCATGGTTTCTGTCAATACTGATTTTTCCGGCGCCAGCGCCGCCAATGTTTCACCATCGCGACCAAAACAATACAAACGGTAGTTATCCGCAGCAATATAAGGTTTGAGTGATGAAAAATCAGCAGACTTACCATCGCCACCTAATAATAAATACAAAGTGCCTTCAACATGTAACCCATTCAGCGCCGCTTCTGTACTACCAACATTAGTTGCTTTAGAGTCGTTAATCCAACGAACACCATGTTTAAATAGGACCAATTCAAAACGGTGTGCCAGCCCTGCATATTCTTTCAAGACTTGTACACTCGCTTTACGAGGAATATTAACTGCATCTGCCAAGGCTAATGCGGCTAACGCATTGAGGTAATTATGTTGGCCGGTCAGATGCATCTCGTTAACATCCAACAGTTGCTCACCTTTAGCCACTAACACACGTTTTTGGGTATCAAAGAAATAATCACCGTTATTTAAACCAAAACTGATGCATTCATCTTGTGTTAGGTTTTCGGGTAATGTCAGCGCATCTTGCCCATTCACAATGCAGTTTTCAGCTTGATGATAAATTTTCAATTTTGCTGCGCGATACTGCACTAGCCCCAATGGATAGCGATCCATATGGTCTTCACTAATATTCAATACCGTTGCAGCAGCCGCTTTTAAACTGGATGTCGTTTCCAGTTGAAAGCTTGATAGCTCTAAAACATAGAGAGCATGCCCTGCATTCAGTAATGAAAGTGCAGGAATACCTATATTGCCACCAACGCCGACTGAAACCCCGGCGGCTTTTGCCATTTCACCCACAAGTGAGGTAACCGTACTTTTACCATTCGACCCCGTAATAGCCACTATCGGAGCATCGGCTTCACGGCAAAAGAGTTCAATGTCACCCACAATTTCGATGCCGTTTTGTGCAGCTTGCTGCAATTGCGGTGTTGCTAAAGCAATACCAGGGCTTGCAACAATTAAATCCGCTTCTTGTAGCCATGAGTTATTCAAACTACCGCTATGGCACGCCACATTTACAGGAAGTTTATCAACACCGGGCGGTACGGTTCGGGTATCCATCACACGCGGCACAACGCCACGCTCAATGAAAAAATGAACGCAGGATAGGCCTGTTACCCCAAGACCTATAATAACTACATTCTTACCCTGATAATCGACCATGTTAACGCACCTTCAAGGTTGCTAGCCCGATCAGGACTAACATTAACGAAATAATCCAAAAGCGCACGATCACTCGTGGCTCTGGCCAGCCTTTCAATTCATAATGGTGGTGAATTGGTGCCATGCGGAAAATACGTTGACCGCGTAATTTAAACGAACCAACTTGTAAGATCACCGACAGTGTTTCAACCACAAACACACCACCCATAATCACTAATAAAAACTCTTGGCGTAGTAGCACCGCAATGGTACCGAGTGCACCACCAAGCGCTAATGAGCCAACATCGCCCATAAAGACTTGTGCTGGATAGGTGTTAAACCACAAGAAGCCCAAGCCAGCACCAACAATGGCGGTACACACAATCACCAATTCACCTGCATGAGGTAAAAATGGAATATGCAAATAACCTGCAAAGTTGACGTTACCTGTCGCCCATGCCACTAAAGCAAACCCAGCTGCAACGAAAACAGTCGGCATAATCGCTAAGCCATCTAGGCCATCCGTTAAGTTAACCGCGTTGCTAGTCCCGACAATCACAAAGTAAGTCAATAAAATATACAGCACACCCAGTTGCGGCATAACATCTTTAAAGAATGGAACAACCAACTGTGTTGCTGGTGTGTCTTTACCAATCGCGTACATTGAAAATGCAACGACTAATGCGATAACGGATTGCCAGAAATATTTCCAACGCGCGATTAACCCCCGCGTATCTTTACGAACCACTTTGCGGTAATCATCAACAAAGCCAACAATACCGTAGCCGACTAATACCAGTAATACACACCAAACATACGGATTATCTAAGCGAGCCCATAACAGTGTTGAAACTGTAATTGAGAATAAAATCAATAAGCCGCCCATGGTTGGCGTGCCACGTTTACTAAAGTGTGACTCAGGCCCTTCACTACGAACGACTTGACCAATTTGCATTTTTTGCAAGTAAGTAATTAGATGTGGACCCATCCATAAAGCAATAGCGAGTGCTGTCAGCAAACCGACAATGGCTCTGAACGTCAAATAAGAAAAGACGTTCAACACGGAAAACTTGTGGACCAACATTTCGGCAAGCCAGACTAACATTCAAAGCACTCCTTTAATGCATTCACTACATCTTCCATCGCGGAGCTGCGTGAACCTTTAACTAAAATGGAAACAACATCATTCTGCTGTGCTAGCGGAATTAGTCGGGACAATAAATCTGTTTTGGTGGTGAAGTGTTCACCGCACTCACTTAATTGGCTGATCAGCTCACTCAGTTCACCAACACTTAATACTTTTTCTAAACCTGCTTGCTTAGCTGCGATACCAACACGTTGGTGACAATCGTGAGCGTAATCGCCTAGCTCGCCCATATCGCCAACAACCAGAATGCGATATCCCGGCATTTGTGCTAGCACATTAATAGCAGCAATCATTGAGCCATCATTTGCATTATAGGTATCATCGAAAACCACTTTATGCTCAGCTAAACTGACAGGGTATAAGCGCCCCGGTACAGCTTGAGTTTTCGCCAAGCCATTTTTAATGTTTTCAAGGCTAGCCCCCACTGAAATGGCTAATGCACTCGCAGCAAGGACATTCGCAATATTATGCATCCCCGGAAGTGGCAATGTGATATCAGCACGCCCCACTGGTGTGTGTAAAACAAAATCCGTTGTCAGTTGCTTAACTTGAATATCTGAAGGGTAAAAATCCACGTTAGCTTCTGGCGCTAATGAATAATACCAAACCGTCTGGCGTGGCTGAAACCGCCATTTATCACTGTAGCTATCAAGATTAACAATCGCAGTGCCTTCTTCTGCCACACCTTGATAAATTTCACCTTTGGCCTTAGCAACCCCTTCAGGTGAACCAAAACCTGCTAAATGCGCCCCAAATAAATTATTCACTAGTGCCGCTTCAGGCTTCACTATATTCGTCGTATAAGCAATCTCATTGGGGTGATTGGCCCCCATTTCTATGACGGCAAAATCGTATTCGTCAGTCAAGCGAAATAACGTTAACGGAACACCAATATCATTATTCAAATTACCCGCGGTATATAGGGTTTTGCCCCGCTCTGACAAAATTGACGCCACCATTTCTTTCACCGACGTCTTGCCAGAAGAGCCCGTTAAGCCAACAACTTTCGCTCGACTTTGTTGACGTACCCACGCAGCCAGTTGCCCCATAGCAATCCGAGTATCTTTCACGACGACTTGTGGGCAATCCACATTCAGTTTACGTGCTACCAATAAGGCTTTTGCACCCGCCTCAACCACCTGCTGTGCAAAATCATGGGCATCGAAACGCTCACCTTTTAAAGCAATAAACAAGCCGTTTTCTGGAATTTTCCGGCTATCCGTACTCACTGCGGTTAGCTGTAATTGGTTATCTGCCGTGCATTCAATCTGCCCAGCTGTAATTTGTGCTAATTGTGCAAGTGTTAGTGGGATCATGCGATTACCCCCAATAACCTTGCGACCGTTAAGCGGTCTGAATAATCCAATTTTCGCTGGCCGATAATTTGGTAGTCTTCATGGCCTTTACCCGCGATCACAATCACATCATCTGGTGAGGCTTGCAAAATTGTACTGGTCACCGCCTCTGGACGGCCAGGGATAGCTAATGCTCGGCTTGAATCTAACAAACCCGCCATAATGTCATTAATAATGTCAATTGGGTCTTCACTACGAGGGTTATCATCTGTAATGACTATTTTATCAGCCCATTCTTCCGCCGCAGCCCCCATTAGTGGGCGCTTGCCTTTATCACGGTCGCCGCCACAGCCAAACACGCACCAGAGTTGCCCTTTACAGTGTAAACGAGCCGCAGCTAATGCTTTTTCTAAGGCATCAGGTGTATGGGCATAATCAACCACCACTGTCGGTTTGTTAGGTGCACTAAATACTTCCATGCGACCACACACTGGCGATAATGAGGATGTTGTCGCCATCAGTTCGCCCAATGGGTAATCCATCATTAATAAAGTTGCCATCGCCACTAATAAGTTACTGACATTAAAAGCCCCCATTAATGGGCTTTCGAACACCCCATTCCCCCACGAGGAAGCAAAGTGGATCGTCGCGCCTTTATCATGGTATTCCACCTCTGTCGCAGCTAACCATGGGCCCTGCCAACCATTAGGTATTCGATTTTCCATCGTTACCGCACAGGCCTGAGGTAAACGCTGTAACCATTTCAACCCGACATCATCATCTGCATTAATGATTTGCGATTTTGTATTATGAGTAGAAAATAATAACCATTTTGCGGCTTCGTAATTTTCCATATCACCATGATAATCAAGGTGATCACGGCTTAAGTTGGTAAATACTGCCGCATCAAATTGTAATGCAGCCACACGGCCTTGAATTAAGCCATGTGAAGATACTTCCATCGCGGTTAAACTCGCTTTTTTATTTAATAATTGTGTAAGTTCAAGCTGGATATCAACTGCTGAGCCAGTGGTGTTTTCACTTGGCGTAACCTGCCCTAATAGCCCATTACCCACAGTTCCCATTACGGCACTGGTTTCACCTAAGCCTTTTGCCCACTGCGCAATTAATTGTGTTGTCGTCGTTTTACCGTTTGTCCCAGTAACACCAACTAATTTCATTTTTGTTGATGGATGTTGGTAAAACTCACCAGCAAGTGCCGACAAGCGATTATTAAGGTCATGCAGATAAATAACAGGTACGCCGTGGATAAAACGCACTTCGCCTTCTGCCGCTTCTCCCTGTGCCTCAGCAATAACAGCGGAAACTCCTTGAGCAATTGCTTGAGGAATATAGTGTCGACCATCCGATTGATGACCTTTTATAGCAATGAACAGATCGCCCGAGGCAGCCTTTCGACTGTCTAGTGTCATCTCACGTAGTGAGACTGGAGCTATGCTCACACCAAAAGGTGAGAGAAGATCACAAAGATTACGATCTGCCACTTTTAACCTCTTTTTTGCTATTCACAATTTCGTTTTGTTCGTTCGGTTGTAATGCATCAGGTTCAATATTCATGAGTCGTAAGACCCCGCCCATAATTGAACCAAATATAGGTGCAGATACCGCACCACCATAATATTTGCCTGCACTTGGTTCGTTAATTAACACCACCAATGCATAACGCGGATTACTGGCTGGCGCAACGCCAGCGGCGTAGGCTAGATATTTTTCGACGTAACGCCCTTCAGGACCGACTTTTTTCGCGGTCCCTGTTTTGATTGCAATGCGATAGCCTTTAATGGCAGCACTTGCACCACCACCGCCTGGTAAAGCGACGCTTTCCATCATATGAACCACTGTTCGCATAATCGGCTCGGGAAATACACGAGTCCCTGGAACAGGAGGGTCTACCTTTGTGATAGATAATGGGCGATAAATACCAAAACTACCGATTGTTGCATAGGCCCGCGCAAGCTGTAACGGAGTTACCATTTGCCCGTAGCCAAAAGAAAAGGTGGCCCTTTCAAGATCAGACCACCGTGTTTTTTTACTTGGGAATATGCCACTACTTTCCCCGACTAACCCCAGATTAGTCGGCTTGCCAAACCCAAAGCGGTTATACACATCCACCAGCTCTGTGGCAGGCATCGCTAACGCCAGTTTAGAAACACCAACGTTACTCGACTTCTGTAAAATCCCAGTGATTGTTAACTCTGCATAACGCCCAACGTCTTTAATTTCATGACCGCCAACACGATATGGATAAGTATTTATCACTGAGTTTTCTTTAATAATTTTATTATGCAACGCGCTCATGACGACCATTGGTTTCACGGTCGAACCCGGTTCAAAAATATCGGTAATAGCACGATTACGCATTGCATCCATTGGTGTACCAGCAAGGTTATTAGGGTTGTAGGATGGGCTGTTAGCCATCGCTAAGATTTCCCCTGTATGCACATCCACTAAAATTGCCACACCAGATTCGGCTTTATTTTGTTGAACACCACGAGTTAACTCACGGTATACAATAGACTGAATTCGCTCATCAATACTCAACGTTAAGTTATGAGCTGCTTGGCTATCAACCGATGAGATAGTTTCGATAACGCGTCCATTACGGTCTTTACGCACGGTACGCTCACCCGGCGCCCCTTTTAACCAACGGTCAAAGCTTTTTTCGACCCCTTCAATCCCTTCACCATCAATATTTGTCACACCAAGCAAATGCGCGGTAACTGGGCCTGATGGGTAATAGCGGCGGGATTCTTTACGTAAATAGATCCCTGGGATTTTTAATTTTTTAACGTAATCACCGATAGATGGATTAACTTGGCGCGCTAAATACACAAAACGGCCTCTTGGATTGGCCGATATTTTGTTGGTAATTTGTTCCAGTGGTATCTCAAGTGCATCAGCGAGTGCTTTCCAGTGCTCATCATTGCTGATCCCCCCTTTTTCAAACACTTCTTTTGGGTCAACCCAAATTGCATTAACAGGCACACTGACGGCGAGTTGGCGCCCTTCTCGGTCACTAATCATTCCTCTTGAGGTTGCCACTTCTTGCACACGCAAAGAGCGCATGTCGCCTTCTTTTACCAGTTTTTCTGGCGCTATAATTTGTAGATAAGCCACACGCGCCAATAAACCAGCTAACGCTAAGACAATGCATCCACACAGCAAAATAAAACGCCAGCGGATAAAGCTGGTGCTTTCATCTTGTTTCTTATTTTTCGCTGTTTTCGGTGCTTTCATTAGGGACCTTTTTATTGTTTAGAAACAATAATTTTTTCTTGTGATGGTTCAACTTGTACCATCTGTAATTTATCAATAGACAAACGTTCTATCCGGCTATGGCTCGCTAATGCATTTTCCTCAAGGATCAGATTGCGCCATTCAATATCTAGCGAGTCTTTCTCTTCGTAGAGCCTGTCTTTCGCAGCAGTTAACAAACGTGTCTCATGTGCCGTGGTCACCACAAATATTGCACTAACAATAATTGCAGCTAATAAAATCAAAGGAACAACGCCATAACGGAATAAATCGCGCCCAATCACGCGTGCTAGGCTGTGCCTTTCAGGAACCATTATTGCCCCGCCTTTTCTGCAAAACGCAGCACAGAGCTACGTGCGCGTGGATTTTCGTTTATTTCCCTATCTGAAGGCTTCATTTTCCCTAAGTCGCGCAATTTCGCAGCACCGAGTTCCTTTATTTGACTCTCCGTGAGGGGTATCCCCGCAGGTACAGTAGGCCCTTTGCTATTTTTGCGAATGAATCGTTTAACTAGCCTATCTTCCAAAGAGTGGAAACTAATTACAGATAAACGCCCATTTGGAGCAAGTACATTCATCGCCCCCTCTAATGCCTGTTCAATTTCTTCCAATTCGCTATTGATATAAATACGAATCGCTTGAAAACTGCGGGTTGCTGGGTGCTTATGTCGGTCTTTCATTGGACTAACTTTGGCAATTAATTCAGCAAGGTGCCGCGTACGAGTTAATGGCTCTTCTTCTGGATTGTGATTACGTTCAACGATCGCCCTTGCGATACGCTTAGCAAAACGCTCTTCACCAAATGTTTTAAGTACCCAAGCAATGTCATCTACCTCAGCGTTCATCAGCCATTGTTGTGCTGACTGGCCTTTCGTTGGGTCCATTCTCATGTCTAATGGCCCATCACGCATGAAGGAAAACCCCCTTTCTGGGTCATCTAATTGCGGCGAAGAAACACCTAAATCCAACAAGACCCCATCAACTTTACCCACTAAACCTTCTTCTTCTACGTAGGCTGCTATATCAGAAAACGGCCCATGTTTAATCATAAAACGAGGGTCATCAATACTTTGTGCTGCTTTTATGGCTTCTGGGTCACGGTCAATGGCTATCAATCGACCATGTTCACCCAGTTGGCTTAAAACCAGACGGGAGTGCCCACCGCGACCAAATGTGCCGTCGATGTATACCCCATTAGGCTGAATATTTAAGCCATTAACGGCTTCATCCAATAATACTGTTACGTGCTTAAATTGCTGTTGCGTCATTGTTATAGTGACAAATCCTGTAAGCGGGCTGAAAGTGGTTCATTGGTAAGGCGTTCAGCGGCAATATCGTCATCCACTTGCTGATACCAAGTTTGTTCATCCCAAAGTTCAAATTTATTAATCTGGCCAACCAACATGACCTCTTTGGTTAGCCCTGCGTGTTGACGCAATGTACTGGCTAACAAAAGACGCCCCGCATTGTCCATTTGGCATTCACTTGCATGGCCAAGCAAAAGCCTTTGTACGCGCCGTTCTGCAATGTTCATGGTCGATAACCGAGAAAGTTTTTCTTCGATGATCTCCCATTCGGGTAAGGTATAAAGCAGCAGGCATGGCTGGTGAAGGTCAATGGTACAAACCATTTGCCCTTTTGATTCCTCGTTCAGCATTCCTCGATAACGAGTAGGCACGGTTAAACGCCCTTTGCTGTCGAGATTAACCAGTGTTGCCCCACGAAACATACCCGATTAAACCCCTTTTATTTCCAAGCCACCCACTTTACCCCACAATTCACCACATATAAAGTTTACGAATGGTATGAAAACCTTGTCAAGCCAGTCAGATTGAGCTTTAGCTTTATTTACAGAACAATTCAGAAAAAATAATGGCGGGTAAAATCTTACTGGGAAAGAAAATAAGAAATAACAGATTGATATAATTGACATATTTTATAGAACACAGTCTAAATAAGCTAAATTATGATAATTTGACTAAAAATCAAACAATTTGTTATAAGTCTGACCTATGTTTTATTTTTAATCCGTGCATCTCTCACCAATTTTTTGGGTTTACTTGGTCTTAAAACAACCACTAATATATAATCACAGCAAAAATACCCCTGTAAAAAAATAAAACCATTATATTTCAACCCAATAAATAACTGTTTTAATAAACAGTATTAATTTATAGAAGATTTACAAACTAATTTTTTATAAAACAGTCAGACTCGAATTCTCACTCTAATCCGCTAATTTAGCTTTCACTGTTAAATGGTTAATAAATATTTTAAGATAATTCCTAAAGTTAAATATTTACCTATTTTTGCATATAAAAAAAAGCCCCTACTGTGTAGGGGCCGTTATCTTACTCATTTTTGTGATTAACATCACTCATTATCGCATAAATAATTAACTGTTCGGCTAAAGTTAAAGCGAGTAATTATTGCTTACGACCTAAACTTCCACGACGACATAAATCACGACGAATACGGGTGACACCCGGTTCCGGTTTTTGTTTTTCATCTAGGCTGGCTAATACCAACTCTAAGATACGTTCTGCTATGTCTCTATGACGCTGAGCTAGGGAAAGCACAGGGCACCCCAGAAAATCTAACAGTTCGTTATCACCAAAGGTGGCAATGACCATGTGTTCCGGTAAACGACCGCTGCGTTTAAGCGCAATATCAAGTACCCCTTGTAGCAAGGAGAATGACGTCGTGAACAACGCATCAGGCATTTCATTACCACTATCAAGCCAGTGGGCAAAAACTTCCGCTGCTGAATCCCGTTCATAGCTATTTGCATATAAATAATCAACTTGGCGAGGGTCTTCGTTCCATGCTTTACGAAAACCTTGCTCACGCAAATAGCTGACAGATAACTCAGGTAATGCCCCTAAATACAATACCGATTCAGCTTTAAACTTACGCAATTCTGCTGAAATCATGAAAGCATCTTCTTGGTCATCCCCTACTACGCTAATAAAGTGCTCTTTTTCAAGGGCTCTATCGAGTGCAATAATAGGTAAAGAACGGTTTGCCCAACGCTGGTAAAACGGGTGCTCTGGGGGTAGTGCCGTTGAAACAATAATGGCATCAACTTGCCGTTGCAGAAGGTGTTCAACGCAGCGGATTTCGTTGTCTGGTTGGTCTTCTGAGCACGCAATGAGTAATTGGTAACCACGCTGACGTGCCTGCCTTTCAAGGTAGTTCGCTATACGGGTATAGCTGGTATTTTCCAGATCAGGGATCACTAACCCTATAGAACGGGTACGACCTGCACGTAAACCCGCCGCGACTGCATTTGGATGGTAATTGTGCTCTCTGACGACTGCCATCACTTTTTCTACAGTTTTATCGCTGACTCGATACTGCTTGGCCTTGCCGTTGATCACATAACTAGCCGTTGTGCGGGAAACACCCGCTAGACGGGCTATCTCATCCAGTTTCACGTTAACCTCTTTACAATTTTGGGAATAGCTCCGAGTCATTCGGAGCCTTAAACGCGAGTATTCTACCTTTGGAAGATAAATTTTTCATCGCATAATTTTATCACCACGTGAAACACCGACGATCCCTGAGCGCACAACTTCAACAATTTCAGCAACACCGCGTACAGATTCGATAAAAGCATCGAGTTTTTCGCTTGTTCCCGCTAGCTGAACGGTATAAAGCGTTGGAGTCACATCTACGATTTGCCCACGGAAAATATCAGCACAACGTTTCACTTCATCACGCCCATAACCGGAAGCTTGTAGCTTCACTAACATGACCTCGCGTTCAATATGTGCTGACGCTGTTAGCTCACTGACACGCAAAACATCAACCAGTTTATGCAATTGCTTTTCTATTTGCTCAAGCACCTTTGCATCACCTTTAGTTTGGATGGTCATCCGTGACAAGGTTGGGTCATCCGTTGGTGCGACGGTTAGGCTTTCAATATTATAACCACGTTGAGAAAACAGACCTATGACGCGGGACAAAGCACCTGATTCATTTTCTAATAAAACGGATAAAATACGACGCATGATCAGGTCCTCTCTGTTTTGCTCAACCACATTTCATCCATTGCCCCACCACGGATTTGCATTGGATAAACGTGCTCAGTTTCATCAATATTAATATCAACAAATACTAACCGTTGATTTTCGTTCACCTCAACGAGGGCTTGTTGCAATTTGGTTTCAAGTTCATCAGGTGAGGAGATTGAAATCCCTACATGACCATAAGCCTCTGCTAACTTAATAAAGTCAGGTAATGATTCCATATAAGATTGTGAATGGCGACCTTGGTAAATCATGTCCTGCCATTGTTTCACCATACCTAAGAAACCGTTATTTAAATTAAGTACGACAACTGGCAAACCATATTGCAGCGCGGTTGAAAGCTCTTGAATATTCATTTGGATGCTGCCATCGCCAGTCACACAAATAACCGTTGATTTAGGGTGTGCTAATTTCACCCCTAATGCAGCTGGCAAACCAAACCCCATCGTGCCTAAGCCACCTGAGTTAATCCAATGACGTGGTTTATCAAAAGGGTAATATAATGCAGCAAACATTTGATGTTGCCCTACATCAGACGTGACATAGGCTTCCCCATTCGTTAAACGATAGATCATTTCAATCGCCTGCTGGGGCTTAACTTTTGTTGAGTTAGTTTCATAACGCAAACATTGTTTAGTACGCCATTGCGCTATATCTTTCCACCAATCTTTGAGCGCTTGGCTGTCTTGTTGTGATGATGTTTGCTCTAACTGACCCAGCATTTGTTTTAGTGTTAATTTGGCATCTCCGACAATAGGAATGTCCGCATTAACCGTTTTTGAGATAGACGTTGGGTCAACATCAATTTGAATGACCGTCGCGTTTGGACAGTATTTTTCTAAATTGTTGGTTGTGCGGTCATCAAAGCGCACACCAACTGCAAAAATAACATCCGAGTTATGCATAACCTTATTGGCTTCATAGGTACCATGCATACCTAGCATACCAACAGACTGCTGGTGAGTTTCAGGGAAAGCCCCTAACCCCATTAGTGTGGATACTACCGGCAATTGCAGTTTCTCAGCCAGTTCAATAATTTCTGCGGAGCAATTTGCATTGATGGCACCCCCACCAATATAAAAAACCGGTTTTTTTGCTGCGACTAGCTTAGATAGCGCTTTTTTTATTTGGCCTTTATGCCCTTGCAACGTTGGGTTATAAGAACGCAAAGAGACACTGTCTGGATAACGGTAAGCAAATTTTAAAGCCGGATTAACGGTATCTTTTGGAAAATCAATGACCACCGGACCCGGACGACCGCTAGCTGCAATATAAAAAGCTTTTTTGATTGTTTCAGGGATCTCTTGTGCATCTTTAATTAAAAAGCTGTGTTTAACTATTGGACGAGAAATCCCAACCATATCGCATTCTTGGAAAGCATCATTGCCAATTAGCGAACTAGCAACCTGCCCTGATAACACGACCATCGGAACAGAGTCCATATATGCTGTCGCTATCCCTGTGATTGCATTCGTTGCACCAGGACCCGATGTCACAAGCACCACGCCGACATCCCCTGTTGAACGAGCGTAACCATCTGCCATATGCACCGCAGCCTGTTCATGACGCACTAAAATATGTTCTACCCCACCAACAGTGTGAAGTGCGTCATAAATATCTAATACTGCACCGCCTGGATAACCAAACACGTGCTTTACTCCTTGGTCAATCAATGATTTGACGACCATTTCAGCTCCCGACAACATCTCCATGAGTTTGCCCCCAGACATTATTTGCAAGTTAAGAGGTATCAATTACCCCTTTATTTTTATCATTAAAATAGGTGAATTAGTGCTATTAACATATCGCTCCGGCTGAAACGAAGCAAACATCATTTTCAGCACCAAGTACATTAAACTTTCAGATAATCTTGAACATCAGTCGTTGGTAGGTAGATTGACTATATATGAAAAAATAGGAGGTTGAATGACTAGTTTAGCTAAAAAAACAGTGGAATTTCCCTTCGCATTGTCAGTTGCAAAAATCACAAGGTTCATAAACAAAAAAGCCACCCAAGTAAGTTAGCTTGAATGGCTTTAGTTTCTATATCTATTATTCTTTATACATAGTTTCAATTTCTAATTGGTAGCGCTCAGAAATAATTTTACGGCGCAACTTCAATGTGGGGGTTAATTCCCCTTGTTCCATCGTAAAAGTAGTCGGTAATAAGGTAAAACGTTTAACTTGATGAAAATGTTCTACATTCTTTTGTAAGTCTTTTAAGCGGGACTCAAACAACGCCACAATTTTTGAGTCTTTTAAGAGCTCTAAACGGTCACGATATTTCAAATTAATTGAATTAGCGTACTCTTCCAAACTGTCATAGCAAGGTACGATCAGCGCAGAAACAAATTTACGTGCATCAGCAATAACGGCTATATGTTCAATAAATTTGTCTTGCCCTAAAACGCCTTCAATCATTTGTGGAGCAATATACTTACCGTTAGACGTTTTCATTAAATCTTTCAGTCTATCTGTAATATAGAGGTTACCGTGGGCATCGATTTTCCCTGCATCCCCAGTTTTTAACCAACCATCAGATGTAAAAGTGTCTAAGGTCTCTATTGGCCGATTATAGTAGCCTTTCATGACGACAGGGCCTTTGACTTGAATTTCGTCATCTTTACCAATACGTACAGAGACTGCTGATAATGGTGTGCCAATAGACCCTAACGGGTATTTACCTTCTTCCCAGCAAGATACCGTGGCACAGGTTTCTGACATGCCGTATCCATATTTGATATCGACACCTGCTGAAAGAAAAAAGGCAATCACGTCATCATCTAGACGAGCACCTGCTGCTGGCATAAAGCGAATTCGCCCACCTAAACCAGCACGAACTTTACTCAATACTAGTTTATCTGCGAGAGGGAAAAGACCCCGGTTAAACAATGAAGGCTGGCGACCTTTTGCTATGGCATTGACGCGGCTTTTACCTAGCGAAATTGCCCAGTTAAATAACCCCCTGCGTAACCACGGTTGTTTAGCCGCTTTACTTTGTACCGCGCTATACACTTTTTCATAGAAACGCGGTACCGCACACATGACGGTTGGTTTAACATCGGCGAGAGCTTCACGTACATTGTTGGTATCGGTTAGATAAACATTTAAAGCCCCCACGTGCATCACATAAAAGCTCCAAGCACGCTCAAACACATGGGAAAGCGGCAAGAAGCTCAAAGAAATATCATCCGCTGTTAATTTTAGCCGTTGGTCATGAAGGTACAATTGCGCCGCCATGTTGTAGTAGTCCAACATGACCCCCTTCGGCTCACCAGTGGTCCCTGATGTATAGATTATCGTAAATAAATCACTAAGATTATGCGCCGCAATACGGGCATCTAACTCAGTTTGAAATTCAGGCTTAGCTTGAGACATAAATGCCGACAAATGCATCGTTTCTACGGAGCTACCGATCAGCTCCACGCTCTCATTCATCACGACAATCATTTTTAACTGTGGACAAAGTGCTGGTAGCTGGCAAGCGACCTGATATTGAACGTCTTCCCCAACAAAAAGAATGTTGATATTTGCATCATTAACAATATAGGCTGCTTGCTCAACGCTACTGGTTGCATAAAGTGGAACGGTGACCGCCCTAATTTGCAAAGCCGCAAAGTCAACAAGCGACCAGTCCATACTGTTATGAGCAAAGAGACCAATATTACCTTGCGTTTCAACTTGTAACGCCAAAAGGCGGCGAGAAATCGCAGAAGTGCGTTCACCAACCTCACTCCATGTTAACGAGCTTTGTTGCCCGCAATCCCATTGACTGAAAGCTATCCGGTTCGCTGACTCTTGTGCATTAATTCTGCTACGTAAGCGATTAACCAAGTGGTATGGATATAGATTTTCAGTAATCAAAGTTAATTTCCTATCGGCCATTATCAATATAAGTTGCTCGGTTTGCTCACAAGCACTTAGCTATCTTACAATTTCAGCTTACAACTGTTAGCTGAATATTCGAAGTGTATCGACTAAAGGGAAGCGTGGAAAGCATTTATATGTAAATTTTTTGCAAATGTTATATGCACTACAAAACTCATCATAGTTTTCACTATAATGAGTTAGTTATGCTGTTGTAGTGCCTATTCTGTTTTATAGGTAGTTTTTAGAAGGGAGATTAATCGTGCTTGTTAATACCCTTTAGCTGCATTGGCCTCACCCTGACAACTGACTGAAAACATTACGTCTGTTCCTCTAGCTTTAGTTAACGCCCAAAATAATTATGCCGCTGCCGCCTGCTCAGTTAGCCCTGCAATCATTTGGTTGAATTGAGACTTCATCCATTGGTGGCCTTTATCCCTTGCCGTTGACTCGTGCCACGTTAAATAACAAGGGCGTGTGTTATTTTCCCACGGTAATGTTAGCGAACGTAATTTGAATTGACCTGAGTAATGTTCAACCAACCATTTTGGTGCAAATGCCACTAAATCAGTTTGAGCAACAATATTAAGCACGCTGTTTAAATCAGTTCCTTGATAACTCACGTTGTCAGATAATTCAGTATTATAATAATAAGGCTTACTGAATGAGCCAATATTATCCATAGCAACAATAGCATGACGCTCATTGTTTATTTCAATAGCAGAAATAGTATTTCCAATACGAGGGTGATGGTTTGATGCAACTAATACTAATTCATCATCAAATAAAATTTGTTGTTGATATTCGGGTTTTTCGAATTGGTTATAGCCAAGGAAAAAATCTATTTCTTGATATTTTAATTGATGAGCAATGTTGTTATCCATAAATGAATGAATAAAAATATTAATATTAGGTGATACTATTTTAAATTTCGCGACAATAATTGCAGCTAAGCGAATATCTAATGGAGAACAAATAGACAAATTAAACATTCGTTCGCTATCTTGTGGGTCAAACCCTGCGCCAGGTAATTCATTATGTACTAACTGCAACGCTTGCCTAACGGGGCCAAACAACTGTTTAGCACGAGATGTTGGTTGAATACCCCGACCATACCGAACAAACAGCTCATCATTAAACATGGATTTTAAACGAGAAACCGCATTACTTACAGCGGGTTGAGACATCCCTAAAACTTGAGCCGCTTTTGTCACGTTTTGCATCTGCATGACAACATCAAAAACCGTTAATAAGTTTAAATCAACATTACGCAAATGAATATCACCATTGTCTTTTTTGGCTGTTAAAATCGTATCAAAATCAGTCATTTTTTACTCCACTAAATATATTTATCATTTTTCATTAATGAAAAGGCTCATTCATCGAGAAAAAACCGACGAATATATAAATTCATTAAATATTATGTTTAAAACAACTTATAGATAATAAGTCATTTCGCTTTCCCTGCATTTATTAAAACGACGTTTATATTATTTTACCCATTAATTAGATTCACAGTATAAATATCATTATTAAAACGTAAATATTCACTAAAGTAATGAATGATGGTTACTTATTAAGCGAACAATCACTCTCAGTAAAAATAATAAAACAATTTGTGAAAGAAATCATAATAAATCGTGTGTGAATTCAAGAAATATTCGCATTATCAGATTATTTTTTAATTATATATTTATTAGATAATTAATTTAATTGAAAACCATCAGTGAACATGATTCATTTCCCTCTTTTAATCCATCACCCACATACAAAAACAAAGAAATAGTTAAAAAACAATAGATTACATGAATCAATCCGCACAACTATTTCACCAAAAGAATTTTACCCTTATTTCAGCCAGTAAATATAGGTAAAAACGTCATATAAATTATAAAATTTAGTCACAACCCCTAGTTTTTAGAGGTAATTCATGATTGGTAAAAATATGTGAAAAATCTAAGATTGACATTAACCATGAGATCACGTATCAATAAATACAGTTAATTAAGCAACATAAGAGAGACAGTTTAAAATGATGTTTTCTATCCGCCTACTAAGCCTACTACTACTCGCATTAAACTTGCGCGGTATGCTTATGGACGGAAAATAGCAAGACACTGTCCACAAACATTAAGAACCCGCGCAACCCGCGGGTTTTTTTATGCCTGCGGCTTTAAAAGAACATAACGATTGGTTTAATAAAATAAAATTCGAGATGAGGAACACAATATGAGCAACCAAGTTATTATTTTCGACACCACCTTACGGGACGGTGAGCAGGCATTGCAGGCAAGTTTGTCAGTCAAAGAAAAATTACAAATTGCCTTCGCCTTAGAGCGTTTAGGTGTTGATGTTATTGAAGCGGGTTTCCCTGTCTCCTCTCCAGGTGATTTCGAGTCAGTCCAAACCATCGCTCGTGAAATTAAAAATAGCCGAATCTGTGCATTAGCACGTTGTATTGAAAATGACATTGATGTTGCAGCCGAGTCATTAAAGGTTGCCGAAGCCTTTCGTATCCATATTTTCTTAGCCACCTCCAATTTGCATATGGAGAAAAAATTAAATAAATCCTTTGATGGCGTAATGGATATGGCAATCAATTCCATCAAGCGCGCTAGACGCTATACCGATGACGTTGAATTCTCCTGTGAAGATGCGGGCCGTACTGACCCTGACAATTTATGTCGCATTGTAGAAACGGCTATTAATGCAGGTGCAACGACAATCAATATCCCAGATACTGTCGGTTACACAACGCCTTACCAGTTTGGCGGCATTATCACTGATTTGTATAACCGTGTGCCCAATATCGACAAAGCCGTAATTTCTGTTCATTGCCATGATGATTTAGGGATGTCCGTTGCTAACTCAATCAGTGCTGTGCAAGCCGGTGCCCGCCAAGTTGAAGGGACTATCAATGGCTTAGGCGAGCGTGCTGGCAACACAGCATTAGAAGAAGTGATTATGGCAATTAAATTGCGCGAACAAATGTTAAATGTGCATACCAATATTAATCACAAAGAAATTTACCGTACCAGCCAATTAGTTAGCCAATTATGTAATACGCCAATCCCAGCCAATAAAGCGGTTGTAGGTAGCAACGCATTTGCTCACTCATCAGGAATTCACCAAGACGGTGTCTTGAAAAACCGTGAAACCTACGAAATTATGACGCCAGAGTCTATCGGCTTAAAAGAACAACAATTGAATTTAACCTCGCGTTCAGGCCGTGCTGCCGTTAAACACCGCATGGAAGAAATGGGGTATCACGAAGGTAAAGACTTCAAATTGGATGAATTATATACTGCATTTTTGAATTTAGCCGATAAGAAAGGTCAAGTCTTTGACTATGACTTAGAAGCCTTGGCTTTCTTTACGAAACAACAAGATGAAACTGACCACTTCGTGATGGACTATTTCAGTACACAATCAGGCTCTAGCATTGTCGCAACAGCAACAGTCAAAATGCAGTGTGGCGATGAAGTGAAGTCTGAAGCGGCAACCGGCAATGGCCCCGTTGATGCCATCTACCAAGCCATCAGCAACATCACGAAATTCCCTATGAAATTAGTATCTTACCAGTTATCAGCTAAAGGCCACGGTGAAAATGCATTAGGCCAAGTGGATATCGTGGTTGAATGCCATAACCGTAAGTTCCACGGCATGGGGTTAGCGACAGATATCGTCGAATCTTCAGCGAAAGCCATGGTGCATGTGTTGAATAGCATTTGGCGTTCAGAACAAGTCGAAATAGAAAAACAAAAAATAAACCAAGAATCACAATCAAACACAAAGGAAGCTGTTTAACAATGTCTAGTTATAAAATTGCCGTATTACCGGGTGATGGCATCGGTCCTGAAGTTATGGCGCAAGCACACAAAGTTTTAGATGCCATTAGCAAACGCTTTGCTATCACTATTAATACTAAAGAGTATGACGTTGGTGGTGCGGCTATCGATAAACACGGAGAACCTTTACCACAAGCAACAGTACAAGGCTGCGAAGAAGCAGATGCGGTGTTATTTGGCTCTGTCGGTGGACCAAAATGGGAGCATTTACCACCCGATAGCCAACCTGAACGCGGTGCGTTATTACCTTTACGTAAACATTTTAAATTATTCAGCAACTTACGCCCTGCCCGTTTATATCAGGCACTGGAAGCATTCTGTCCTTTACGTGCTGATATCGCAGCCCAAGGTTTCGATATCCTTTGTGTCCGTGAATTAACAGGTGGTATTTACTTCGGTCAACCAAAGGGCCGTAAAGGTGAAGGCAGCGAAGAATATGCATTTGATACCGAGGTGTATCACCGCTATGAGATTGAGCGTATCGCACGTATTGCATTTGAATCAGCTCGTAAGCGAAATAAAAAAGTGACCTCTATTGATAAAGCTAACGTGTTACAAAGTTCAGTGTTATGGCGTGAAGTCGTTAATCAAATTGCAAAAGAATACCCAGATATTGAAATCAGCCATATGTATATCGATAACGCGGCAATGCAAATGATTAAAGCACCTTCACAATTTGATGTGGTGTTATGTTCTAACTTATTTGGCGACATTATTTCTGATGAATGCGCCATGATCACTGGTTCTATGGGTATGTTACCTTCTGCAAGTTTGAATGAATCTGGGTTTGGTTTGTATGAACCTGCTGGCGGCTCTGCCCCCGATATTGCAGGGAAAAATATCGCAAACCCAATTGCTCAGATCCTATCAGCCTCTATGCTGTTAAGATTTAGCTTAGACCAAGCTGACGCTGCAGATGCTATTGAGCGTGCAGTCAATAAAGCCTTAGAAGAAGGCTATAGAACATCAGATTTAGCTGGTACAGGTAAATCAATCAGTACCAGTGAAATGGGCGATACCATTGCTCGTTATATTGCAGAAGGGGTGTAACATGGCTAAGACTTTATATCAAAAATTATATGACGCGCACGTTATTCGGGAAGTCGAAAATGAAACCCCGTTAATTTATATCGACCGCCATCTGGTACATGAAGTGACTTCTCCTCAAGCTTTTGATGGGTTAAGAACTAAAAACCGCCCGTTACATCAGCCGAGTAAGACCTTTGCTACTATGGATCATAACGTTTCGACACAAACAAAAGATATCAATGCTTGTGGCGATATGGCTCGCATCCAAATGCAAGAATTAATGAAAAACTGCCAAGAGTTTGGTGTGACTTTATATGATTTAAATCACCCATATCAAGGTATTGTCCATGTGATGGGCCCTGAGCAAGGGATCACCCTGCCTGGAATGACAATTGTCTGCGGTGACTCCCATACGGCAACACATGGAGCATTTGGTGCGTTAGCTTTTGGGATTGGAACTTCTGAAGTTGAACACGTTATGGCAACGCAAACGCTGAAACAAGCGCGTGCCAAAACCATGAAAATCGAAGTTGTCGGTAAAGCCCCAGCAGGGATTACAGCAAAAGACATCGTATTAGCTATCATTGGGACGACGGGTAGCGCAGGTGGTACAGGCTATATTGTTGAATTTTGTGGTGAAGCCATCGAAAATTTAAGCATGGAAGGCCGTATGACGGTGTGCAACATGGCTATCGAATTAGGTGCTAAAGCTGGGATCATCGCACCAGATGAAACCACCTTCAATTATATAAAAGGGCGCCAGTTTGCACCTAAAGGCCAACAATGGGATGACGCAGTCGAATATTGGAAAACGTTGAAAACAGATGATGATGCTAAATTTGATAAGGTCGTCACTATTCAAGCGAGTAGCATCGCACCACAAGTTACTTGGGGAACCAACCCAGGGCAAGTTATTGCTATCAATCAGCCTATCCCTGCACCTGAGTCATTTGCAGACCCAGTTGAACGCGCATCTGCAGAAAAAGCGTTGGCTTATATGGGGTTACAATCAGGCATTAAATTATCAGATGTAAAAATTGATAAAGTGTTTATTGGCTCATGTACCAACTCACGGATTGAAGATTTACGGGCAGCGGCTGCAATTGCTAAAGGTAAAAAAGTCGCAGACGGTGTTCAAGCGATTGTGGTTCCGGGTTCTGGTCCTGTTAAAGCACAAGCTGAACAAGAAGGTTTAGATAAAATTTTTATTGATGCCGGTTTTGAATGGCGCTTACCGGGCTGTTCAATGTGTTTAGCCATGAATAATGACCGTTTAAATCCAGGTGAACGCTGTGCATCAACCAGTAACCGTAACTTTGAAGGTCGCCAAGGTCGTGCTGGTCGTACACATTTAGTTAGCCCAGCGATGGCTGCTGCCGCAGCGATTAATGGCCATTTTGCTGACGTTCGCGACATTCAAATTTAAGGGGAAAAGCAATGGAAAAATTAATTACCCACGTAGGCATTGTTGCTCCTTTAGATGCCGCAAACGTTGATACTGATGCCATTATTCCTAAGCAATTTTTGCAGAAAGTTACTCGTACTGGTTTTGGTCAACATCTGTTTAATGACTGGCGTTTTTTAGATGAAAATGGCCAGCAGCCTAACCCTGATTTTGTCTTGAACAAACCCGTGTTTAAAGGCGCAAGTATTTTACTGGCGCGTGAAAATTTCGGTTGCGGCTCTTCTCGTGAACATGCTCCATGGGCACTGACTGACTTTGGCATTCAAGTCGTTATCGCCCCAAGTTTCGCCGATATTTTTTATGGCAACTCGTTCAATAACCAATTGTTGCCAATCAAATTAAGCGAACAAGAAGTGGATGAAATGTTTAACTATGTGAACAGCCATGAAGGTTGCCAGTTCACTGTTGATTTAGAAGCGCAAACAGTCACAGCAGGCGATAAAACGTATCATTTTGAGATTGATAGTTTCCGCCGTCATTGCATGATGAATGGGTTGGACAGTATTGGGCTGACGCTGCAACACGTCGACCAAATTAAAGATTACGAGCAGAATATCCCCTCTTTTATGCAATAAACCCGTTTCTACGCCTACTTCAGTAGGCGTAGTTTCACGATATAAAGTGGAACATCCCCTCGCTAACGCCGTAAAGCCTCATCATTCAAGACGAGGAACATCTTCAGAAGGCTTAAACCAAGCAGATTTAAAATCAAACCAGCCAAAGGTATTCATGCGAACGCCACGCATTGTGCGTTGACCTTGTAATTCAAGCCAATGATGAAAAATAGGATGGAAAATTTGTGAGTCAATTAAACTTTCACACCAAGATTCAACGTCTAATTGGTGAGTTCTCCATAAACAAAGTTCATTTTCCAGTGTATTTCCAAGACATTGGCGTAATAGAGGCATTTCATATAGGGTAGCAAAAATTGAAAACTCCAGTGGCTTAAAAAAGTTTGCCGTGGCTAACCAAATATCGCTTGGCGCCTCCCCATTAAACCAATCATCATAATCAATAATATTGATGTTAAGCTCAACACCTTGTGTTTGTAGCACCCTTTTCATAATTTGGCTTATCGCATAAAACTCATGGTGATGATGATAAAAGGTGACTGTCAGTTCAGTTAGGTCAGCAGGTTTAGGAAATAAAGTCAGCATTTTGCTATGGTGCCAATGTAATAACAAACCATAAGCAGGCGCCCAGTGACGCTGGTAAAACGGCTCGCAATGAGCAAGTAAGTTTACTGGCGTTAAAAAGCTGCATAGCCACTTGCGGACATCTTCACGTTGAGCAATTTCTGAACGCTGATCCATCAGCAAGAAATAGCACCCCTCCTCCATGCGACTTTCCAATGAATCATTGTGATGTGTATCGCCATCCATTTTTAATGTGGTACACACCATTTGCTCTGATAGCTCAGGAACCACCCATATAGTCACTTCATCAAGTAGCGCTCGATAACCAAAATAGCGGTCAAAAGCCGAAATAGTCAGTTTTTGTGGCAAGTTTTTTTCAACTTGGTAAGGGCCTGTACCGATAGGGCAACGACTAAAATTTTCTATACTTTCCCATTCTTTAGGTAGAATAGCGGCATGATGGCTACCTAATAACCAAGGCAACTGCTTATCGGGCTTGCTGAGGGTGATATCAATGACATAAGGCTGGGGAGACGACACAGATTGAATATGAGAAAAAAGCGGCCAGCAGCTTTTTAAGCGTAATAGTGACGAAATGATATCATCTACCACCATTTCTCTTCCATGGTGAAAGTAAATTGCGGGGCGTAGATAAAAGCGCCATCGAGTATCACTAATGCTCTGCCAGTGATGTGCTAAACCATCTTCGACTTCCCCTTTTTCCTCATTTATATGGGTTAACCCATTAAAAATCTGGCTCATTAAGTGAATTTCTGAGCGACGCATTGGCGCACCAGGTAAAAGCGCCGGAAAATCACGATAATAGATAATGCGTAGTAAGTTTTTACCTTGCCGATAACTGCGCTCTAATTCAGATAGTACCATTTGACGAATAGTTTCTTTATCACCGACAAGAGCCACCAGCTTTTCTATACTTTCCTCTTTTAGTAATTGCTCAGCCTGCGCCTGCTGTAACTCTAAGCCATTTACATGGAAGATTAACGTAGAGCGTTTACCTCGGCCTGATTCTGCTCGCCAACTAAGCCAACCATTAGATTGCATATTATTAAGTAGTGTACGAACGTGACGTCTAGAGCAAAACAAGGTATCTGCAATATTTTGCAGAGTAGTTTCACTATCTTGCCCCTGAAAGTGTTGCCAAAGGCGGATGAATTGGTTTTGTAAGCGTGAATTAGACATAAAAGAGGAACTCCGGCAAAAAATGCATCAATTTTAATTTTCTAAAACCAAGCGATAATAGTTAGCAGTAAGTAGCTCGTTTGGTTTGCATATTGCTGACCAACTCCCCCATTTAGAGTAATGGTGTTTTATCACCAAGCCGGTTCGCCGGCTTTTTTTTGCCCTGTTTTTTCAGGCTTCACTCTCTCTTCCAATCAGATACTTGTGTTCGCCCCCAAGCTACCTTCCCTCGTCGTCTCGCTATGGCGCAAACTATTTAGAGGTTAGCTATTTGCGTATTATTTATTATCGATATAATCACAATTCTACACTTCACTTAAATAATTATACCGTAAGAAACTCACTGGCAAGTAGTCTTTGAAAAGTAAATCATTCATAGTTATAAACAGCCAAAGCCAATAATATGGATGTTATTCACTTTTTCTGTGGATATCTATGTTAACAACCCTATGGTAATCAGGGTATATCCCCAGCGCCTTTTTTTATCAAAAAAAAACAGAAACTAATAAACATTGGTAAATCAATCAAATAAAATCAAAAACACCACTTTATCCACTGGTTAATTTTTTAACTAAATCGCTTAGGAGTCTAACTGAACAAAGATCAAACAACGAGGTATTTATCCACAACATATGCGCTTAACTCACTCGTTTTTTGTGATAAACTTCAAAAAAAACGTTTCGTCAAGCCTGTAAATGCACACAGTGCTCCCTATTTTTAACAGTTATCCAGAAATCCTGTGGATAACCTAGTGCATGATCCTGTGATTATCTTGGGAGGAACTTTAATAACCTCTAAAATCGTTTTTAATATACGTAAATAATTAATGATATTATCATATATTTCATATGGTTAAAATTTATAGCTATAAAGTGTTATACTCACCTCATTCAGTAATTTATTTTTGTTCGTTTTTTACACACTAATACCCAAATCATGATGCCATTTATACCACCGCAACCACCTGAAAACGAAGCAACCCTTATGAATAGGGCTCAAGCACTCGCGGGCTATACACTGGGTCAGCTCGCTCAAATAGCCAATATCCCAATCCCCCCTAATCTTAAACGAGACAAAGGTTGGGTTGGGATGTTATTGGAGTATTTTTTAGGTGCCAGCGCAGGTAGCAAAGCAGAACAAGATTTCGCTCATATTGGTATTGAATTAAAAACCATCCCAATTGACCGCCACGGCGTTCCATTAGAAACCACCTTCGTTTCTGTAGCACCATTAACGGGCAACAGTGGTTTAACATGGGAAAATAGCCATGTACGCCGTAAGCTATCGCGAATTTTATGGTTCCCAATCGAGGGAGAAAGACAAATCCCTCTTGCCCAACGGCGCGTCGCTAACCCCTTAATTTGGAGCCCTTCTCCTTTTGAAGAACAATTGCTACGGCAAGATTGGGAGGAGTTAATGGACCTCATCGTGTTAGGTAAAGTAGAAACCATTACGGCACGGCATGGCCAAGTACTACAAATTCGCCCCAAAGCAGCAAATAATAAAGCACTAACTGAAGCGATTGGTGAATTTGGTCAACCAATCATGACATTACCACGTGGTTTTTACCTTAAGAAAGATTTCACTGCGCCTTTATTAGCGCGGCATTTTAATCTTGCTTAACAACCCCCATCGCCTGTACCAAAGCAGACGATAAACAATTATCACTGTTTATTTATTTGATTTAGAAGGTACAAAGATGTTTGAGTGGATATTGGACCCTAATGCGTGGATGGCACTGGCTACACTAACAATATTAGAAATTGTATTAGGCATAGATAATATTATTTTCCTCAGTATTGTCGTCAGCAAGCTCCCTGCCCACCAACAAAATAGTGCAAGGCGCACTGGGCTGATAGCAGCAATGGTAATGCGTCTTGCGTTACTTGCCTCAATAGCTTGGTTATCACGACTCACCACACCACTTTTTAGCATTGCTGAGCATATGGTATCTGCCCGCGATTTAATCTTGTGTGCAGGAGGCATTTTTCTCATTTGGAAAGCTAGCCAAGAGATTTTCGACACTATTGAAGGGGAAGATGAGAATAGTTTTGCCAGTAAGCGCATTAGCTCATTTTGGGGGGCTATCGTACAAATTGCTTTGTTAGATATTATTTTTAGTCTAGATTCTGTGATCACGGCCGTTGGGCTGTCAGATCACTTATTCATCATGATGGCGGCGGTAATTATTGCAGTATTAATTATGATGGTTGCCGCCAAACCTATTGGGGAGTTTGTTGACCGGTATCCGTCAGTGAAAATTTTAGCCTTATCCTTTTTAATATTAGTCGGTTTTACGCTGATACTCGAAAGCGTCCAAGTCCATGTATCAAAAGGCTATATTTACTTTGCTATGTTCTTTTCAATGGCAGTACAGGTACTTAATATTTTACGCAGTAAAAAATGGAAAACAAAACATCCCCCCCATTAACTTGATGTTCCAAGCGCTTGCTTTGCTGCCAAGATAGCCCCCTCAACGGCTTTCTTGGCCTGAGGGCTATTTTTCCAACAACTTGAGCCTGTTAATGCGGCTCCTGAAATTAAAATTTCATCATAAGAAGCTTCACTTAATTGAGCTAATGAGCTAAACCCCATTTGCTCTAAGCGGCTTATCACCATGGGACCAACCCCTTTAACAGCCAATAAAATTTGCTTTTCTGACTCGGAAAATGCCATATCACCCTCTTTATACTAATTACCCAATAATTATTTAAGCTAATATTTTGCAATTTACCTCTTTAATACTTTAAAATCGCAATTATAACAATGCCAGTTTGAATAATTATTAACTGACCTATCTTATCACCCAGCCCAAACTTGCTTTATCTTAGGAATTCATATGTATAACGTTCCAGTGACCAATCTACATCAACATACGATGACGTTAGCCGATGGTCGTCAATTGTGTTGGTTTGAATCAGGCCCCAAAACAGGTTTCCCCGTGATTTTTTGTACTGGAGCAGGTATGAGTGGCACATTGGGCTTTGGGTTAGATTTACTGCAACAATTAAATATTCGCTTAATTGTTCCTGAACGCGCAGGGCTTGGGGGCTCCACCTTCCAAACAAAAAAATCATTAAAAAGTTTTGCTATGGATATCCAAGCGCTTTTAAATGAGCAATCTATTGATACCTTTTCTGTAATTGGCTTTTCCCAAGGTGCGATCTTTGCGATGGCCATTGCCTATTATTGCCAGCCAAATTCACTGTCTATTGTTTCTGGGCAAGACCAATTTGAATACCCAGATACTCGCGCAAAATTAACGGCCGATGTTGTGAATATGCAGGAACAAGCGCTTAATACGCCTGATAATTTATCCGATTGGCTACTTAAGAATGTAACAGGAGAGTGGCTATTAGCTTTTATCCTCAATTGCAGTGCAGAAATAGACCAACAACTGTACAATGAAGAACAATTTCTTGCAGCCTATACAAGTTGTATTCAGCGCGCTTTTGCTCAAGGTAACCAAGGATATGTACAAGACTTATTAATCACCTTGCAAGAATGGGGCTTTACCCCTGAAAATATTCAATGTCCTACCTCCTTATGGTACGGCGAGTTGGATATGAGCACAGTACATTCCCCTGATTTTGGTGAAGTGTTGGCCAGCCGTTTTTTAAACTGCAACCGCTACTTATATCCTCAAGAAGGCGGTTCATTGCTTTGGACACAAGCAGACGCTATTTTAACTAATATTAAGAAGCAAGCCGCTTAATGAAAAAAGCCGCGCTGAATAAATCAACGCGGCTATCAGTTCAATTTTGATATCACATATGTGAATTAGCGATAAACAATCCCGCCATCAGTCAAAATTGATTGACCTGTAATATAATCAGAGTCATCGCTGGCTAAGAATGCCACTAAACCTGCTACATCATCAGGGGTTTGAGCACGACCCAGTGCGATACCCTCAACATATTTTTTGTAGGTTTCGCCTTTTGGTGCCCCAGTGATTTCTGCAAAGCGTTCGTCAATCTCAACCCACATATCTGTACCCACAATACCTGGGCAATATGCATTCACCGTAATACCTGAACTTGCATATTCTTTTGCCGCCGTTTGAGTTAACGCACGAACCGCAAATTTAGTTGCTGAGTACACTCCTAACATAGCGAAACCATCGTGGCCTGCAATCGAGGAAGCATTGATGATTTTACCTTTATGCTTACGCTCTTTGAATTTCTCGCTAGCCGCTTGGATGCCCCACATAGTGCCATCTACGTTAATTTTGAAGATTAAATCCATATCTTCTTGGCGAACATCAGCGATTGGCTTAACTTGAGCAATCCCTGCATTGTTGATCATTACATCGAAACCACCTAACTCTGCTTCTGCATGAGCTACCGCAGCAAATACTTGGTCACGTTGACTGATATCTGCGGCAAATGTTGTCACTTTACGACCTAAGGCTGCAATTTCTTTTGCAACATCTTCAAGTTTATCTTTTTTCAAATCCACCAGTGCGATATTGGCACCTTCTTTTGCTAAGCGTAATGCAATACCGCGACCAATTCCTTGTGCCGCACCAGTAACTAAAATGACTTTATTATTTAACGCCATACTGTTCTCCTACTGAATAATAGTCAAAATGACTAGTCCACCATTAACAATAAGTTAGCAATAATAACAATAAGTTACAAAGTAAAGATTTTCTTCTGCCATTCTCTATTTATTAGATATATTTAACTATTAACTTGATAAATGCTTTTGATTTTCCAAAGAAAAAGGGATAAATAATGAAATTCAAAGATGATTGTTAATAAAAATCATTATCAATATAATAAACAAAAAATGCGATTTCTTGTATTATGTTTAATTAATACACAATTAATTGAAATTTAAAATCTAATTGGGGCTCATACGTTTCAATTATTCTCTCAGTTCCACCCTGGCGTTTCCCTATATACCGATTAATGTTAACGATTTCAGTAACATTAATCTTCTTTGTCCCTGCAAGGCGAATAAATTTCACACAACAACACATTGTTTTAAACCAAAATAAAAAGCAATAAGCCGAGTTTTTCCTGATTTAAAACCCTTTATTTTGAGGGCTCCATAGAAAAATGAGGGATAAACATGCTACTCAACGGTAAAACTGCAATTATCACTGGGGCATCTTCTGGTATTGGCCGCTCTATCGCAATAATGTTTGCTCAAAATGGAGCTTCAGTGTGCCTGACCGGTAGACGAAAAGCGGAGCTTAGCGAAGTGGCTAATGAGATCAATGCCACAGGAGGAACTGCAATTTATTATGCGGGAGATATCTGCTTAGAAGAGACACATTTCAACCTGATAAACCTAGTTTCAAAAGAATTTGGACGATTGGATATCGCTGTAAATAATGCTGGCATGGTAGGCCCAATGAAACCAGTAGCAGAGTTCAGCCTTGAAGAGTGGGTACAGGTTCAAACTATAAACTCTACAGCCGCATTTTTGGGCGCTAAAAATCAAATACCTTTAATGGTTAAATCAGGGGGAGGGTCAATTATATTCACCTCAAGTTTTGTTGGTAATAGTATCAGTCTTCCTGGGATGTGCAGTTATGGAACAGCCAAATCCTCTTTACTGGCGTTAGCTAAAGGTATCGCGGTGGACTATTCAGATAAGAATATTCGGGCAAACGTCATTCTACCCGGTGGGGTAAATACCGATATGGCAGGCAACCAACAACAACGTGAATGGGCAGCAAATTTACACGCGATGAAACGGTTAGCTGAACCTGAGGAAATCGCATCCTCCGCGTTATTTTTAGCATGTTCACTATCAAGTTTTATAACCGGAACATCATTATATGTGGATGGAGGCGTTTCCGTATGCAAATAAGACTTGTTAGGAGAAAAAAGTTAATCCGTTTTAGGAAAAAATGCAAAACCAAACCGCAGCGCCATTTTAAATAAAACCTCATGCAAGCATAGCGTTGGTTCGCAACCTAAAAAAAGCCACCGAGTTGGTGGCTTTGATTCTAAAATAGAAATAAATACATTATTCTTTAGATGCTTGGATATATAACATTTCCAATGCAATGGATGCCGCCGCTAATGCAGTAATCTCAGATTGGTCATAAGCGGGAGCCACTTCCACTAAATCCATACCCACAATATTTAATGGCTGTAAACCACGCAGCAATTTCAATGCACGGTCTGAGGTTAAGCCACCCACAACAGGTGTCCCTGTTCCCGGTGCAAACGCTGGGTCAAGACAGTCAATATCGAATGTCAAATATACTGGCATGTCACCAACAATATCTTTAATCTGCGCGATCATGTCATCTACTCCACGATCGTTGACTTGCGCTGCATCTAACACTGTAAAACCGTTGTCACTATCGTGCTCAGTACGAATACCGATTTGCACTGAACGGGTTGGGTCAATTAGCCCTTCTTTCGGCGCATGATAGAACATAGTGCCATGATCATACTGGCTGCCATTACCATAAGTGTCAGTATGAGCGTCGAAATGCACTAATGCCATTTTACCAAAATGTTTTGCATGAGCACGTAACAGCGGCAGTGTCACAAAATGGTCACCGCCAAATGTTAAGCAACGTTTACCCGATTCAAGTAGCTTTTCCGTATGAGCTTGCAGTTTATCGCACATGTCTTGAGCATCACCGAAAGCAAACACAACATCCCCACAGTCAACCACCTTTAAACGCTCGGTTAATTTAAATTTCCACGGCCAACGATGGCTTTCCCATGCAAGATTAGTAGAAACTTGGCGAATTGCCGCAGGACCATGACGACTTCCAGCACGCCCTGACGTCGCCATATCAAATGGTACACCTGTGATCACCCACTGGGCATCTGAACTATAAGGTTGAAAATTCAGCGGAAAACGTAAGAAACCAAATGCGTTAGAAACCAGTGAATTATCAACTTGATTGCCTAAAGTACTATTAATCATTTCTGTTCCTCAAAATGAACCTGCCTATTAGCAAGCCCTTTTAATATTCGATTCGAATGGTTTTTATCTAATTAACTTCGCACAGTATAAATAATAAACAAATCATGTTATTTGCACAAAGTTATTATCTGCAATACTCTCAACTCATGCGCTAAATAGTTCGAGCTGTCGCTAGGCGGCAAATGAGCCAAGCCCTAGGAGCATACACAAGTATGTGACTAGGGTTGGCAAATGCAGCCAACAACGCGACAGTGCGAAATATGACGCGCATACACAAGTATGTGACCCGAGTAGCCGAATGTAGCCAACACCGCCACTCTACAAAATATAACGTGCATAATGCTCTAAATAGTTCGTGTTGTGGCTAGGCGGCAAACAAGGATATCTCGGGGAGCATACACAAGTATGTGACCCGAGTAACCGAGTGCAGCCAACACCGCCACTCTACAAAATATAACGTGCATAATGCTCTAAATAGTTCGTGTTGTGGCTAGGCGGCAAACAAGGATATCTCGGGGAGCATACACAAGTATGTGACCCGAGTAACCGAGTGCAGCCAACACCGCCACAGCACGAAATATGACGAGCATTAGATAACTTATTCGTCTTCGAGATAAGTATACCCATACAACCCGTTCTCGAACTCTTCCACAAAATCTTTCTGTAGCTGCTCACTCAGCCCCGTCCCTTTAACTTGCTCAGTAAAGCTTTCTAATAACACTTCAGGAACCAGTTTAACGTATTGCAGCATATCAGCCACGGAGTCGCCTTCTTCACTTTGTAAGTAACGCACATTACCTTGGCTATCAACCCATACATCTATCGCAGCGGTATCACCGAATAAATTATGCATGTTGCCTAAAATTTCCTGATATGCCCCAATCATAAAGAAACCAATCATTGGTGGGTTTTCTGGGTCATAAGCAGGCATTGGCATGGTGGTTTCAACCCCATCGCCATCGACATAATGGTCAATAATACCGTCAGAATCACATGTTATGTCTAACAATACAGCACGGCGGTCTAACGGTTTATCTAGCCCCTCAATCGGCAATACAGGGAAAACTTGGTCAATACCCCATGAGTCTGGTAATGACTGGAATAAGGAGAAATTAACATAGAACTTATCTGCCATACGTTCTTGAAGTTCATCGATTATTGGACGATGAGCACGGTTACTCGGGTCCAAATCTTGTTGAATACGGCGGCAAATATTAAGATACAACTCTTCAGCCCATGCACGTTGAGTTAAATCTAAAACACCATGTGCGTATTGGGTATGCGCTTCTTGTAAGTCAAACTGACTATCATGTAACCATTCACGCAACGAGCGGCTATTCCCTTGATGTTGCATCGATTCCCATGTGTCCCACAATGAAATAAGTGAGCGCGGGGCATCTTCATTTGGTGGTGATGTCTTAGTAAATTCGTTGCGCTCTACACCAATCACATTGGAAACTAAAACGGTATGATGCGCCGTTAACGCACGGCCAGATTCAGTGATAACCGTTGGGTGTGGTAACCCAAACTCTTCACAAGCATCACCAATAGCCCAAATCACGTTGTTAGCGTATTCATTTAAACCATAGTTAACTGAGCAATCAGATTGGGAGCGAGTCCCCTCATAGTCAACACCTAGACCACCGCCCACATCAAAACATTGAATATTGACGCCTATACGATGTAGTTCCACATAAAAACGCGCGGATTCACGAACCCCCGTGGCAATATCACGAATATTTGCCATCTGAGAACCCAGATGAAAATGAAGCAGTTGCAAGCTGTCTAAACGACCTGCATTACGCAGGATTTCGACTAACTGTAATACTTGAGTCGCAGCCAAACCAAATTTGGATTTTTCACCACCACTAGCTTGCCATTTACCAGACCCTTGCGAAGCAAGACGGGCACGTACCCCTAAGCGTGGAGTGACATCAAGGCTTTTAGCTTCTGCGAGTACCATCTCAATTTCGGACATTTTTTCGATCACCAGATAAACTTTGTGACCTAATTTTTCCCCAATCAGAGCTAAGCGAATGTATTCACGGTCTTTATAACCGTTACAAACAATCACTGTCTGTGTTTTGCCTGCATTGGCTAAAACAGCCATTAACTCTGCTTTAGAGCCCGCTTCTAGCCCTAATGGTTCCCCCGAATTGACTAAAGATTCAATCACACGGCGTTGTTGGTTGACTTTGATAGGATAAACAAGGAAATAATCCCCCTTGTAGCCATAAGATTCACGAGCACGTCTAAACGCCGCATTTATTGAGCGAAGGCGATGCTGTAGAATTTGTGGGAAGCAAAACAAAGCAGGTAAACGTAAATGCTGTTGTTCTTCTTTGACCTCGTTTACAAGGTCAGCTAAATCAACAAAGGTGTCAGGGTTTTCAGGATTAGGGCAAACACAGACATTTCCGCGCTCATTCACCTGATAGTAACCACCACCCCAATACGCAATATTGTAAGTCTGGCGCATTTTGCGAGCGATATTATCATTCATAACAAACTCCTAATATGGAGGGGTGAGTGACGCGTTCTCCTTCCGATGCATGTAATTACGACATGGCACGACAAGACAGTTATGTCGGGGAAACGGCAATACTCAGATTTTAATAAAAAGTGCTTAGAACATCTAAACAGTGACAATATACGACCTTAAGCTGACAAATTAATGACTCAGCCTCAAAGGTGTATTAGAGATGTGACGGTAACTTCGTGATGAAGTAAAGAATGACAGGAAAGTAAACGCCAATGTCACGCGGCGATCCGCAAATGACGGTTGGATACTGTTATTCAGTAGATTATGGTTCATTCCCCATTAACCCCCAATATAACTGTTTAACCCTTTAAAATTTCAATGTTGTAGCACTATTTTGGCAGGTTGACCTGTTGATTTAAGCTATATCACCTTGTTTTTTTATTGAAATTCAAAAGTTTATAAACATTCCTGATAGATAGCAGGGATTTTATTTTACCTGCTGGTATATAACGGGAAATAACAACCATCCGTTACGGTCGCTGTTTATACATCTATTACGCTCAAAAAGCAAAACCAAAATAACTAAATTGAGATAAAACTTTATGGGTCGTTGTTTTGTGCTCTAGCCGTTTTTTGTATAAATAGAGGTAGAAATTTTTGCTGTATGAGACTAAAATAGACGTCTAGATGTTAAAACATCCAATTATAAATCTGCGAATTCTTAAGGTATTAATCTCATGGCTACACATCTCTTTACTTCTGAGTCTGTATCAGAAGGGCATCCAGATAAAATTGCTGATCAAATCTCTGATGCAGTACTTGATGCTATTCTAGAACAAGACCCGAAAGCTCGCGTTGCCTGCGAAACCTACGTCAAAACAGGTATGGTGATGGTTGGGGGAGAAATCACCACCAGTGCTTGGGTTGATATTGAAGAAATCACACGCAAAACGGTTCGCGAAATCGGTTATACCAGCTCCGAAATGGGCTTTGACGCCAATTCATGTGCGGTCTTAAGTGCCATTGGTAAACAATCACCTGATATCAATCAAGGTGTTGATCGTATCGACCCATCAGAACAAGGTGCAGGTGACCAAGGTCTTATGTTTGGTTATGCCACTAATGAAACTGATGTATTAATGCCAGCGCCAATTACTTATGCACATCGCTTAGTTCAACGCCAAGCAGATGTACGTAAAAATGGCACCTTACCTTGGTTACGTCCAGATGCAAAAAGTCAGGTTACCTTTCAATATGACAACAATAAAATTGTCGGTATTGATGCGGTGGTTTTATCCACTCAGCATTCTGAAGAAATTCAACAAAAAGACCTGCACGAAGCCGTAATGGAAGAAATCATTAAACCTGTTCTTCCTGCTGAATGGTTAAGTTCTGCAACTAAATATTTTATTAACCCAACAGGTCGCTTTGTCATTGGGGGCCCAATGGGTGACTGTGGTTTGACTGGCCGTAAAATCATCGTTGATACATACGGTGGTATGGCTCGTCATGGTGGTGGTGCTTTTTCTGGTAAAGACCCTTCTAAAGTCGACCGCTCCGCGGCTTATGCTGCACGCTATGTTGCGAAAAATATTGTGGCTGCAGGGCTTGCAGACCGCTGCGAGATCCAAGTTTCTTATGCTATTGGTGTCGCTGAGCCAACCTCTATTATGGTCGAAACATTTGGTACGGCTAAAGTAGATGAATCGTTATTAATTAAATTAGTACGTGAATTCTTTGACTTACGCCCTTACGGTTTAATTAATATGCTTGACCTTCTACACCCAATTTATCAGCAAACTGCATCATATGGCCATTTTGGTCGTTCGCAATTCCCTTGGGAAAAAACGGATAAAGCTGAATTATTGCGCAGTGCCGCTGGCTTATAATTTATTTAGTTAATACCGTAAAGTAAAAAACCCATCTGCTAATGATGGGTTTTTATTGTCGATAATATCGTCATATAAATGGCTTAATTTTTTTGTGTAAATTGGAAAATTGCCATTCCTGCTATCATAGCTAACGTAAATATAACCCCTTGAGTAACCCCCATTCCTGTTAATAGCAAGGCAGGTCCTGGGCAAATACCTGCAAGCCCCCATCCAACACCAAATAACACGCTGCCCGTAATCAGCTTTTTATCAATTATTTGGTTAGTTGGTATTTGTAATGGACAACTCAGGATACTTACTCGTTTTCTTTTGATAAAAACATAGGAAACCCCACTAATCACCATTGCCACTGCCATTGTGACAAGTAAGGACGGGTCCCAATTCCCCGTAATATCAAGAAAGGATAGAATTTTAGCCGGGTTTCCCATCCCCGCTATCACCAAACCTAAACCAAATAATATTCCTGATATCAGTGCAATTATAATTGGCATTCACTTATCCCCTTAGCCCGTACTGGTTAGCAAGCGCTACGGTTACAAAAGCCACAAGCATAAAAATAATTACGGCAACAATGGAGCGACGAGAAAACCTCGACATACCGCAAATGCCATGGCCACTGGTACATCCCCCCCCTAAACGCGTGCCAAAGCCAACAAATAGACCTGCTAGAATTAAAACTGGTACGCTAGCCGTAATATTTACTTCTGGCGTATAAGCAAACCAAGTGAATAACAACGGGGCAATCATCAATCCAATGATAAAAGCCGCCTTCCATGCCGTATCGCCTTTTATCGGTCTTAGTAAACCACCTAAAATGCCGCTAATCCCTGCTATTCGTCCGTTAAAAACTAATAAAATTGCCGCTGCCAACCCAATCAGCACGCCCCCTATCGCAGCGGATATCGGGGTAAAATTAGCCCAATCAATCACCATGTTAGTTCTCCTTTGCCGGGCAATAAAGTTGATATAACGTATTAAGTAGCGTGAATAGTTTTTCATCTGCTATTGCATAGTAAATGCGTTTACCCTCACGACGAGTTGTCACTAAGCCTTCATTTCGTAACACAGTCAGTTGTTGTGATAAGGTGGGCTGTTGGATACCCAGTTGTTCCTCTAATTCACTGACGCAAGCTTCCCCCTGTGTTAATTGGCAAAGTAGGATTAAGCGATCAGGATTCCCCAGTGTTTTTAATAATGATGCAGTTTGTGTTGCTGCTTGCTTCATCGCAAAAAGCAATTCTTCTGGTGTATTATTCATATAGTCACGTTAGTTATCTTTATTATGTATTATTATAATATATATTTTTATATAATAATCGTCAAATTTTACTTGTTTGCCTTGCTCACCTTCACGTATCCTTAGCTTATGAAAACGATTAGAGTCCCTATTTTTTTACAGCAACGAGTCATGAGCACCCTACGGGAAAAGCTCGCGTTGGCGGAACAAAAACTTGAACAAGCTTTTCCAGAACCCAAACTCAATTACAAACAACGCGGCACAACAGCTGGTAGTGCTTACTTAAAAGAATGGGAAATTCGTATTAATCCAATATTACTAATTGAAAATACACATCTTTTCATCGATGAGGTTGTTCCTCATGAACTGGCTCACTTATTGGTTTTTAAGGTGTTCGGTCGACAGGGAATTGCGCCCCATGGCAAAGAATGGAAATGGATGATGCAACATGTGCTAGAAGTGGATGCAAACCGTACTCATCGTTTTTCAGTCGCAACAGTAAAAAGTAAAACCTTTAATTACACCTGTGCCTGTAAAACAACCCATGAATTAACAATACGTCGTCATAACAAAGTGATGAGAGGTGAAAACCAATATTTGTGTCGTCGATGTGGGGAAATTTTAAAACCGAAGGAAGTTAGTGCCGCTACGGCAGAAAATTAACCTTCCGCCGTAGCAAATTCAACATGTCTCTTAAGCAAACTCCGTCATCACTAATTTGGCAATTTCGAAGTAGATAATCAAACCTGTGCCGTCAATAAAAGTCGCAATAAACGGTGCCGATACGACTGCTGGGTCTACTTTTAGTTTCTTTAATACCATTGGTATAATTGAAGAAACAATCGCACTCCACATAGTGATAGCGACAATTGTTAAGCTTACAACAATCGTTACTTCGTGACCAACACCTAAGATCCAAGCACGAATTAAAGCAGCCCCACCAATAGTGACAGCAACTAAAAATGAAGTAGAAACCTCTTTTTTCAGCACTGCACCAAGGTTACGTAAGCTAACTTCTCCCAACGCCATTGCACGAACTAGCGTTGACGTAATTTGAGTACCGCTGTTGCCACCAGTACCAATCAATAATGGGATAAAGAACGCAAGTGAAATTGCTGCTTCAAGTTGTTCTTCAAATGCTTTTAATACTGTCCCTGTATAGGCTTCAGCGACAAATAACATTAACAACCAAACTACACGTTTACGCCACAGTGTTACTGGACTAGTCGTTAAATAAGGCTCATCAAGCGGTGTCGTTGCGCCTTGTAACTGCGCATCAAGTGTATTCTCATCTTCAATCAGTTCTGCGATATCTTGCGGACGCAAAACACCCATTAATTTGCCAAATTGCACAACAGGGATCATATCTAGACCACTATGGTTAATCAGGTCATAGACATCATGACGAGATTGTTCTGGTGCAACCGAAAAATAATTGTGCCGCATAATATCAGACACTAATAAATCTTCTGGAGAAGCTAACAATGATTTAACTGAAAGAATTCCATTTAAATAATTGTCGCTATCAACAACAAATAAATAAGTCGGAATTTGTTCGCCATCAAGGTGTTCAATAAGGTTTTGTTTTACACAGGCGATTGAATCTGCGACAGAAACTGGTAGATATGATTGGCTCATATATGCACTAACAGTTGCGTCATCAATTTTAGGCTGCTGTGTATTGTGGTTTTTAAGGCGCGTGCCTTTCATCGCGGATTGAGCAATTGCAACTGCTCCCGCTTTGTTTTGAGAAGTGAATGTCATTTTTTTAGTCCCTATTACTGTTGGTTACTCAAACAGTACTCAAATAGGGGCGAAACCAGATGAGAGAATGCAAAAGCTATCTCTTCGTCTCGGTTTTAGCACTATACAACGTATCCTGTATTGAGCAGGAAGTTACATGGGGATATACCTTCGGTCGATATATCCTGTCCTAATCTTGGGCGTCTCTCGACGTCGTCAGATCAGTAACCTATGTTTGTATAGGAGCCTCGCCTAACGAGATACTGCACTTTGGATGCGGCGCGAATTATACCCATTGATAAATTAATTACTAGTCTCTATCTACGTTTTTTTACGCATAGTAAACTTATTGTTTAGGGTTTGTTTAAGTTTATATTTAATATAAATTCATCAAGTAACAATTTGTAAAAAACAATAAATTATAATGTTTTTGTTATAAAAACATTATAATAAAACAGTAACCACATCAATAATAACCAAGAAAACAAAAATAACATTAAAGATATAATTTAATAAAATTAATTAAATTCACCCTTACTCCTTGCCTTACAGCATAAATATCAAAACCCATGACTCCAAGCATTATTAAATAAACCACTCACTCTTTATTGGTGTATTATAAATTACTAATACTAATTATTCGAGTGGTTTTTAAAACCAATAACAATCAAATTTAAAAATTAATTAGTAAGAAAATACACTTATAACGTTATTTAATTCGAATATATTGGTAAAAAATGAATTATTAATTCTTAATAATAATTTTTAGATGTCAATTCAGAGTTAAATATCACTAGAATTATCTTAGAATATTTTTGAATTTATTTAACAGTGAAAGTTTTATTATGGATAAAGTAATTGTAGGTATGTTAACAAATTTAACATACAGAGTGAATGATGAAATAAAAATCGCAGCAATTTCAGCATTAGGCGATTTTAAAGCAACAATTGAATATCATGATGCCATCATACGCATCATAGACTTATGCCAAGACCCAAATAAAGAAGTCGCAGTTTCAGCAATTAATACATTGAGTAAATTGTCTGTTTATTTCATACATAGCCCAAAAATAGAACACTAAAAACCCTTATTATGCGTACGTTAAATTTATATTATTTCGTATTGTGTAGCACTGCCCCATTATTTTTATAATGAGACAGCCTAACGACGTTAAATAACCTTACTCGATTTCAGTGTCGCCTTGTAATTGGCAGCTGCAGGCTAAAACATAACCTTCGGCAATCTCTGCTTCAGTCAATGTCATCGTACTGGATGTGGTGTAATTTCCTGATAATACCTTTGTTTTACAACTACCACAGACACCTGCACGGCACGCCGCGATAACCGGCTGTTTATTTTGTTCTAATGCAGACAATAAAGAGGTACCAACTGGTACTTTAAAATTCACTAAACGCTGACGAATTTTTAATGTCAGAACATCTTCGCTATCAATAGCCTCTGGTTCGGTAGAAAAGCGCTCCATAAAGAATTGCTCAGCAGGGACGCCTAAATTTGCAGCAAATTGCTGCGCATTTTTCATATATGGAACTGGGCCACATGTCATTACGATACGTGAATGAATATCGGGTACTAGTACTTTTAGTTTTTCTTCGGTTAAACGACCCTGTGCAACCTCCCCATTATCTGGAGTTTCAGCCATTACACACAGCTGTAGCCTATCTGGATATAATTGGGTTAATTGTTGCCATTCTTGTGCAAAAATGACTTGTTGGTTATCGCGAACATTAAATAATACTTTGACGTTTGCCTCAGGACGATTTGCCATTAGCCAACGAGTCATAGACATAATCGGCGTCACGCCACAACCTGCCGCCAGCATTAAATATTGTTGGTTTTCTACATTAGCGCAAGTGAATTCCCCCTGAGCGGCTGAAAGCCAAAGGTAATCACCCTCTTTAACAGAACGTGTGAGCCAATTTGACCCCATACCATCTGCTAATCGCCTGACTGTAATCGAAATAAAACGACTTTGCCCTGGTGATGATGAAAGAGTATAAGCACGCATGACCTCATCACTATTTTTAATACTAACCAAAGCATATTGCCCTGGTGAATACATATAGAAATCGTGATTAATAAGATTGATAGTCCAAACATCCGCTGTTTCTTGAATAATAGAATGAATTTGCATCCTATTTGGACATAAACTGCTTGGCATTGTCATTGCTTCACTCCTTTATAGGGGGTCACAGCCCCCTTCTCTCATATCGGTATTTTAAACGGGTTCAGTCGTCTTACTAATTATGCAGGTAAAATTTCAGCGAGATCTTGCTCTACCGTGGTGATGCTACGCATACCAAACTTCTCATTTAACACATTTAATAAGTTTTCGGTTAAGAAACCTGGGGCTGTTGGACCGGTATAAATATTTTTCACACCTAGCGCCAATAGTGTTAATAGAATAACAATCGCTTTTTGTTCAAACCAAGATAGAATCAAGCTTAGTGGTAAGTCATTGATACCACATCCAAGTTTCTCTGACAGATTGACCGCCAGCATGATTGCGGAATAAGCATCATTGCACTGACCAACATCCAATAAACGTGGTAAACCTTCTAATGTACCGAAGTCCAATTTATTAAAACGATACTTACCACACGCTAATGTTAGGATCAGGCAGTCCTCAGGTACGCTACGTGCAAAATCAGTGTAGTAACTTCTTTCACCACGGCTACCATCACAACCCCCTACTAAGAAGACATGACGCAGTTTTTTCTGTGCGACTAAATCAATCACCGCATCAGCAGCGCCTAATAAAGTTTGGCGTCCAAAACCAACCGTGATTTTGTGTTCAATTTCGGTATATGGGAACCCTGCTAGTGATTGTGCTTGCGCTATCATGTCAGAAAAATCATCACCAACTAAGTGTTTAGCTCCCGGCCAGCCGACAATGCTGCGCGTCCAAATTCTGTCTTTATATTGCCCAACATCAGGGTCAATAATACAGTTTGATGTCATCAAAACAGGCCCAGGGAATTTAGCAAATTCAACTTGCTGGTTTTGCCACCCACTGCCATAGTTACCGACGAGATGAGCATATTTTTTCAGTTCTGGATAACCATGTGCGGGTAACATTTCACCATGGGTATAAATATTGATCCCTGTACCTTCTGTTTGCTCGAGTAACATTTTCAGATCTTTTAAATCATGGCCTGAAATCAAGATACATTTACCTGCAACAGGGCGAACATTAACCTCAGTTGGCACTGGATGACCAAACTCACCGGTTTCACCCGCATCTAATATTTCCATGATTTTAAAATTCATCAAACCAATTGCCATTGAGTTATCAAGCAATTCATTCATGTCTGATGGCAACGTACCTAGCCAAGCCATAATGTTATGGTATTGGCCATAAACCTCATTATCGTATTGGCCTAGTACATGAGCATGTTCCATGTAGGCCGCAGCCCCTTTTAAGCCATAGAGGCATAACATGCGTAATCCATGGATATCTTCGCCTACTTCTGCCTTATCGATATCCAAAGAGAATTGTGCTGCTTGTGCCTGTAAGGTAGGAATATCGTTACCGGCTAACTGCAAGTGGATCAAGGGGTGATTAAATACCACAGCACTATTTACTGACTGGCAGTGTTTAATTAATTTATCACGTAAATAAATAGCTTCGCGTGCATAACCAATAATACGGTCTGAATCAAAATTGACGTTAGTTAATGTGGAGAAAAATGCGCGTGGAGCAAAACTATCAATATCATGATCGATAATACCGAGTTCACGAGCCGTAACTGCACTGGCCGATAAGCTTTGCAATACAGCAACTAATAAATCTTGTAGGTCAGAAGTTTCTGCTGTTTTACCGCACATACCCTGCGCGTATGCACAGCCATTACCAGCTGGAGTTCTAATTGTTTGTTCACATTGCACACAGTACATGTTATTCGCCTCTTAAAGTTGCATTTCAAATACAACATTAAGATTACGCTCTTTATTAGAATAAAAAAGTGGAATTGTTAGCTATCTAACCATTTATTGATCTACATTAATGTTTTGTATGAATGAGAACTATTATCAATACTGGAAGTATGATAAACCATCTGCTGCTGGCCTTAGTGTTTATTCATTATTTCAGAATGAATAAGCTGCCCTCATTTTATTTTTTGAAAAATAATCACTATTTATTCCAATATAATTTTCCTATGATAAGGTTTACTTTATCTCTTGCTATACTATGAGTGTAAGTTATTGTTATGTAATCACAAAAAGAGAATCAAAAAAAGATGGCACAGGAAAAATTAACAAGTAAGTCCGTAATGAAATATCGTTTCGGTGTACTTAGACGGTTAAAAGAATCAGATAAGACTCCCATAAAGATCTTACTATTAGCCGCAATTATTGGCGCTGCCGTTGGGCTTATTGGCTCTCTATTTATGTTAGGCACCACTTGGATCAGTAACTACCGTACTCAATCTGTTGGCGACTTAGCCATAGATAAATGGTTAGTTATTCCGACTATGTTTGCTGTCTCAGCTATTCTTGCAATGATAGGTTATTATCTTGTTAAACGTTTTTCCCCTGAATCAGGGGGCTCTGGTATCCCCGAAATCGAAGGGGCTCTGCAAGATTTACGCCCTGTTAGATGGTGGAGAGTCATCCCCGTAAAATTTTTTGGTGGCTTAGGAACACTAGGCTCTGGGATGGTATTAGGGCGTGAAGGGCCAACAGTCCAATTAGGGGCTAATATTAGCCAGATGTTCTATGATATTTTTCGCTTAAAAGATAATGAATCTCGCCACACTTTATTAGCTGCGGGTGCAGCCGCTGGCTTATCAACTGCATTTAATGCGCCTCTTGCAGGGATATTATTTATTATTGAAGAGATGCGCCCTCAATTTAAGTACAGTTTAATCTCCATTAAAGCTGTATTCATAGGTGCAGTTACAGCCACTATTGTTTTTAGACTAATTAATGGGGAAGCCGCCTTATTAAATATCGGGCAATTTTCCTCAGCCCCCATGAACACACTTTGGCTCTATTTAGTTTTAGGGCTGTTATTTGGTATTGTAGGGATCTGCTTCAACCGTTTTTTATTATTTTTACAGGATAAATTTCTCGCCTTTTATCAAAATAAAATCTCTCGTTTCGTCTTAATGGGAGGGCTGATTGGTGGGGCTTTTGGTGCTATTGGTGTTTATACCCCTGAAATTGTTGGCGGTGGTTACTCGGTGATCCACCAAATGGTTGCAGGACAATTTACGATTACCTTAATATTCCTCTTTTTTGCATTACGCTTTTTAACCTCAACAATTAGTTTTAGCTCAGGCGCACCTGGAGGGATTTTTTCTCCCTTACTCGCTCTGGGAACGTTATTTGGTGGTGTTTTTGGCTATGCTGTACTCGAACTATTTCCCCATTACCAAATAGAAGTGGGGACTTTTGCCATCGCAGGCATGGGGGCTTTATTTGCTGCAACGGTAAGGGCCCCTTTAACGGGTATTGTATTAGTTTTAGAAATGACGAATAATTATCAGCTTATCTTGCCTATGATTATTACTTGTATCGGTGCCACTATGATGGCCCAGTTTTTAGGTGGCAGGCCCCTTTACTCCGTTATATTAGAAAAAACACTTGAGCGTAGTGCAAAAGAAGAGTCAGCAGCGAAAGCGACCATCCCCCCTTCTGCTTAACGTTAGCCATAAAAAACGGGTTGTTGAAACAACCCGTTTTTTATCAATCAGATAGTTTTATCTTTTTTTTGCAATTAGCGTTGCGAAATTAAGCTTAATTCGGTTTCCTTGTGCATCCGTGCGATGCAGATGACCTGGGTTTTCATTATATTTTAAAATTTCCCAGTCTTGATAATAATGTTTTAATTCGCCTGGCTTCAAGAAACATTTAAAAGGAACTAAATCTAATGGAGCATCTGGCGTTTCAACAGCACAGACAATCACATTAATACCACCTGATAACGTATGCTGTTGCATGTTCGCCACCACATCCGCAATCTTTTCACGCTGCAAAAACATCAGTACCACAGTAGAAATAATTAATTGATAATCATCTTGAATTTGGTGGCTATTAATATCGTAAATAGCAGTATGAATATTATCTATACCTGCTTGTTTTTTCACAAAATCAATCGCTTGAATATGTTGCGGATTGATATCGACGGAAGTAACGTCATAACCTTGTAATGCAAGGTAAAAACTGTTCCTTCCACGACCAGAGCCTAAATCCAACGTTTTACAAGGGGCTGATAATTTATTTTCACATAAATACCGAACTTCTGAATGGGGGATCGTTAAACCATACTGCTTATAAAATTTAATTTCTGGTTGGCACAAAAAGGCGAGTTGGCATTCCATATCATCACTACAATTGGAAATACGATGCCAAATTTGTGGTTCGATTATTGGCGGCTGGTTATGAACATCAAAGGTGAAGTGCTGTTCGCTGCCATCTTCATTAAAAATGATAAAATCAAGAGAGCCTTTCAATACCTTTAACTGGGCGTATGTATCCTCTTTTGTATTATGGCGCTCTTGAAACATGAGCGGTAAAGAGGTTTTATTCCAGACCGGCATGGTCTTGTAGCACACAAGTTCATTCATATCATCACCAATAAGTTGCATTTTAAATACATCTTATACCGATAACTTGAACACTGCAAAGCTTTCATTAATAAAACAATCAGGGTTTTGATACAAATCAACCGCCAGTCAGCACTAGCGGTTGCCCTATGATTCATTACCTAATAATAGATAATTAATAACCTAATTGCTTAGCACTTAACCCTAAGAATTCAAATGGTTTTGTTACCACATAACTGTTGGTCGCATCCCCTGAATAGATATTGCTTTGCTCTACTCCTAAGTCAAGCTTTTTGACTTTCCCTGTTTCAGCAGAAAAATCAATTTTCTTTAAATCGGTCCAAAAAATATTTGGCGTTAATGCGGACTCGAAAAAGTAAAGTTGACGCTTATGATCCACCAAAGTACGCCAACGAGTTGATGATATCTCTGGTGAGTTTTCTGATGTCAAACCATATGGTACAGACACATTGCGAACGACACTAAAAACACTCGCTACCGCTTTGTTAGCTGTTGTTTTTTGAGGGATGGCATTGATATAGAATTGGGCCCGGGCAAACCTGTCTGCTGAGCGGTTAGTTCCTGGTAACATCACTGTACCACCAATCCCTTGCCAATATTCCTGCATTGCTAATTGCTTTTCATAAATTGGTGAATTAGTCATCACTTGATATTTTCGATTGTGATGAATAACTTGCTTACCATCAATATATTCAATAATAGCGCTATCGCCACTAGCATCTGATAAAGATAAATGTAAGGTCGCCAAACGATCTTGCCCTGGCACATTATCAGTAGCGACGACTAGCGGATTTTTTTCTAAATCAGCAACCGCTTCTTCGACCGTTGCATAGTTATCTAAAACATACTGTGCCCACAATGAAATAGACAATGCAGGTTGTTTATCGTCCACTTGAGGGTATTTTGATTCCGCTAGCCACAAGAGATTTGCCACTAAGCCTTTTTCATTGACCCCATCAGTCGTCGAAATATCATAACCTGAAGCGATCACGCTACCGTATTTTGACTTCCATTGTAGAGAATTTGGCCCAGCAACCCCATTACGCTCCATTCCCCGAGGGAAAACCCAAAGATTGGTACCAATATCGTATTTCCAATCCATTGTTCTACCAGTCATGATTTGCTCGTTGTCACCCAAGTAAAGTACCCGAGTACATGCTTGGCTCACCATAATAGGCATTGATATTGCTGCGATTGTCGCTAGTGCTACGATGCTTTTTTTAACAAACTGCATGCCATCTCCAAAATAATCAAATTAACGTACTATAAGCATAGTATACAGATGGATATTATTTAGTCTTACTAGATAAAAAATAAAATGAGATATGGATATAGTAAGAAATACAATAAATGATAAACGTTAATGGCACTTCTTTGTATCAGTGCCATTTTTTACAGTGAAAAAACTAGTTATTTACTGAAGAAAACAAAGAACGTAATAATGCTGCTTTTTGTTTGTTATCTGGGATAGCTAATATTTCATCATAGAAGCTAATCGAAATACGACAAGCTAATGCAGGCGATTTTTTACCCGCTTGTAAATTGCCAAGAATTGCTGTGTCTGCACCATATTTTGTAGAAAGTTCGCTGGCTAGTTTAGTCAACATCTCAGTATATTCAGCAGGTGACATTAAAGCTTGCTTCGTACCCGCTTCACTCGAAATTAACAGTTCATTCGTTGCTTGAATTTGCTTTAATAATACTACTTGGCTTTTTTGGGGGGGGATAATTTCCGCCGTCTCTCTTAAATGTGGGAAAAGAGAATAAAAACATGTTTGCCCTGTTGGGTCTTCTTCTAATAAGATTTTAAGATAATCATTCACTTTACTGGTGAAATTAATAACAGAATCATCAGAGGCGTATTCCATACGCTCCAGCACCAGTTTCATTACGCTGCCAACAACCTGATCAAATAATTGACGACGCAGGTCTTCATTCGTCGGGTCATATTGTGTAATAAGGTGCTCAAAACTTTGGTAGGTCTCAGGGCTTATTTTCTTTACTGTGGCAATTATCGGCAATTCTTTTTCAACTTGAGCAAGTGCTTCTGAATGAATAGCACTATTATTTTCAGTTGATAACACGTCATTATCTTTACTTAACCAATAAAAACCGAGCGCAAATGCAATAAAAATAATGCATACAATTAATGCGGTTTTACGTGAGTTATTTGTTTTCAAAATTGCCCTGCCTTTTCTCTATAAAACGGATCACCACAAATGCCGTCAAACTTGCCTATATCACCTAAACAATGAGATATATTGCCATACACCAAATAATAGTGTTCAAGACGATAACGTCCTATGCCTACTATTTTAGCTTGCATCGAAGCTGTCTAGCTATAGGAATAAAGGAAATTGCGAAATAAAGATAAGAGGGATTTAGTACAGAAAATAATTTAGTTATTCATAAATAAAAAACCTCCGGAGCTTAGCAGCCCGAAGGTTTTGAATAATAAAACTTATTTAGTTTGAACGCCTTCAACAGAAATCAGCAGTTGTGCTTCTTGAGATTTAGGCCCTAAATCAGATTTAATATTAAATTCTTTCAATTTAATATTACCTTGGGCTTCAAAACCTGCGCGATATCCACCCCATGGGTCTTTACCTTCACCCATCAGTTTTGCATCTAAGGTAATTGGTTTTGTCACACCATTTAAAGTAAAATCACCTGTAATTTTATAAGTTTCACCGTCTTTTTTCACTTCTGTTGAAACGAATTTCGCTTCAGGGAATTTAGCTGCATTTAAAAAGTCAGCGCTGCGTAAATGCTTATCACGCTCTGCATGGTTAGTATCAATGCTTCCCGTTTTAATCGTGACTTCTACTTTATCTTTTGATGGGTCTTTTGCATCATAAGTGAAATTGCCATCGAAATCTTTAAAGCTACCATATACCCAGCTATATCCTAAATGCTGAATACGGAATTCAATAAACGCATGTTGGCCTTGCTTATCAAATTGATATGTTTCTGCTAATGCAGAACCTGCGGTTAAAAATAAAGCACCAGTAGCCAGACCAAGAACCGTTTTCTTCAACATAATTATCTCCACGTTACTTATCGGGATTAAAACCCAACATTCTTTTTAATGTAATATCACGATCAAAAAAGTGATGTTTAAAAGCAGCAAAAGCATGTAAAACTGACAATAAAACTACAGCCCAAGCTAAATATAAGTGAATTTCACCTGCGGTATCCGCTTGTGTTGCAGCGCCAGTAAATATTGCGGGTACTTCAAACCAGCCAAATACACTAATAGGCTGTCCATCAGCAGTCGAAATTAAATAACCGCTAATCAAAATACTGAATAAAATAATATAAATCAGCACCTGTGCAATCAAAGAGCTTGCTCTCGTTAATTTGCTATAACTTGCTAATGGTTTCGGTGGGGGAGAAATAAATCGCCAAATCACACGAAATGCCATAACAATAAATAATAATATTCCTATACTCTTATGTATCTCAGGAGCTTGGTGGTACCAACTGTCATAATATCCCAGTGTCACCATCCATAAACCTAAAGCAAACATTCCATATACGACTATTGCGACCAACCAATGCACGAGCAACGAGATATGCCCATAACGGGTTGCACTATTTTTCCATTGCATGATAAAAAAACCATTTAGAGGTGAAGGTGATATCGTATTAACTAAGCCTTAGTAATCATAAGGTGAAACTAATATTATTCCTATCCCTAAGTTAAACAAATAATTTGTTGTAGATATTCAAATACAATCAACATAATTAAAAATAGTTTACTATTTTGTTTTGTCTATATTTAATAGTAAAAGTTGAATAAAGATTCTTCCAGTTTTGTAAACAGTCGTAACTGGATAATTATATTTCCATTTTGGTTAATTTCAATTTGTTCTACCTTATAGCAAATAGATATAACCTTTTCTCATAAAAATAAAATTTGTCGGTCAGGCATTTTCCTTTTACATTGGTATTCTCCATTTTTACATTTTTAATTAACTAGCAGGTTAGACTCTATGTATAAACTTTGGATAGCGAATAAAAATTACTCTTCGTGGTCTTTACGTCCTTGGGTTTTATTAAAAGTATTGCAAATCCCGTTTGAAGAAAATCTGTGTTTTTTTGAAAATGGTAAAAGTAGCCATAACAAATTTAGTCGTTTCTCCCCAACGGGCTTAGTACCTTGTTTAGTTGATGACAAACTCACTGTTTGGGATTCTCTCGCTATTTGTGAATACATCGCTGAAACGCACCCTCAAGTATGGCCAAAAGATAACAAAGCAAGAGCTTGGGCTCGCAGCGCTAGTGCAGAAATGCATTCTGGGTTTACTTATCTACGTCAACAATGCCCAATGAATGTTGCGCTCAAAGCAACTACAGCGACGATTTCTTCCGAATTACAAACGGACCTAAACCGCCTTCAGCAATTATGGCAAGATGGGTTGAATCAATTCGGCGGGCCATGGCTTGCGGGCAATGAGTTTAGCGTTGTTGATGCTTTCTTCGCACCTGTAGCCTTTCGCATCCGTAGCTATCAGTTACCAATAAGCCCAGCAGCACAACATTGGGTAGCCCGCGTTTTAGATTTACCGGCAATGAAAGAATGGCACGAAGCAAGTCTACATGAACCGAATATCGACCACTAACCGATAAGATAGGGGCGCTTAGTTGTATTGCCCCCTAATTTATTGATTAGGAAAAAATCACCTGCACGAACATCAAAATTAAATATTAACCAATCTGATTAATATTCAAGCCATTACCCCTATTTTATAAATAAAAGATTACAATCTTTCATCCCAAGGGTTAGCAGTCATTACATCGCCTGTAGGAGTATGTAATGTAACTTGGTCGTTTTTAAACCATTCCGCTAACGAAAAGCCCCCTTTTGGGGTTTCAATGTGAATATCAATTGGGCAATACGGGGTATTTGCTTTAATGGCGAATTCGGCAAAATCTTCTTTTTGTTGAGGAGTTGAACAACGAATAACTACATCAAGGTCGCAGTCAGATAACATACTTTGAATATCGGTTGCCAAGGTATAGGCACAACTCCCCGTGACGCCCCACTGCCAAGGCCATTTATCCTGTGAGATTATCCATAACACCTGGACAGGTGGTAACGCGATAAACATAGAGCGTTGTAATTCAACTGAATTTGCTACCAAAGACTCTACATTCATAATATGGGTTATCGCTGATTTATCAATTTGAGTCGTGACGCGTTGATGCGGTTTAATTCCCCGAATTGCGACCGTCAATTTATTATTGTCCGCTTTATCTCTATAAACGGTCAGTGGCAGCTTACTATTCCACTGTGAGGCAACCCATTCAGGGAGCGATTCTACCGCAACATCATTATCATTGCCGACCCAAACAAAATCATGCGGATTAATTATTTGCATTTTATTACCTTTATGATTGCTATGAATGCTCCTTCTATTATGCCTTTTTTACTGTATAAAAACAGAATTTACCTTTTAACCATGAATATCGTGCCATTAATTAACAATCTAGCCAGATATTGTTTTCTATCCTTGAAACATCAATGAGATTGCTATCTAATTACCTTAATAATTAATAAGTTAAGCTTCTATTTATGAGCATCGTATTATGAGAAACATCCCTGCTATTTACGATGGGTTCCTTTTTACCAGCTGCATGTTGTTTAGTGCAGTCGCGGCCTATCTGATTTTAGATGCGCAAGCAGCTATGTGGGCAGCATTTTCCACACTTTATTCTTTTAATCTGTTCAATGCTGCAAAAGAGTATAAAAATTATGCCTATACCGCTTTTTGGCTATTGATGATTTTAGTCGCCATATTTATAGGTGATACCCTGCGATTAAGCATGGCGTTTTATGTTTATCTCTTCGTGTTTTCTTTTATTTATTATCAGTTATATGGCACTGACCCTGTGATGGATTTAACCATGAAATTTATGATTATCATGTCAACCATAGGGACAATTTTACCTGATATTTCTAGAAGCTTAGCGTTGGGCTTTATTATTGGAAGCGGTGTTACTTTAGTAACTTACTATACCTTAAGCCACAAAATGACACGACATAGCATTATTACCGGTGCACTGGTTGAGAAAAATTTATTCACATTACATAAGAATATTATCCCGCGTTCCATGACTTATGCTGTGGGGCTTTTATTAACATTAGCCATTCCTAGAATGCTCGACCTAGGTCATTTTTATTGGACATTGCTCACATTTGTATTTGTTTTACACCCCAAAACTAAGGGTATCATTCATATTACAGGGCAACGCGTTTTAGGGAGCCTTATTTCCGTACTTTTACTGTACCTTTTATTTAACACCCCTCTGATGCCTTATATTGGCTTATTTGCAATGGTGGTGTTCGCATTTCTCATGCCTATGAGCTTTCATCATGGCTACACTTTCATGACTTTTGTCGTTACCAGTTTAATTTTATCCGTTCTTGAACAAGTCATTTATTGGCGACACCCTACCTATGAATTATTATTTGACCGAGTCTTAGAGACCGCCTTAGGAGGTGCTATCGCTATTATGACAAGTGTTATTTTAAAATTATTCAGACAAGAAAAATAACTAAGGGGAATAAATCCTCAAAAAACAAGCATTGTTAAGTTTTGTCGAATCTCTAGGGTACTTCACGAAATAAAAACTAACTAGATTACGTAATGAATAAGTCTGTTCTATACTTTGATAAGGATAAAAAACACTCAAGTCAGTAATTTTGGGATCATTATTGATGCATTTCACATTCAAGTAACGCGAGGCTCAAAATGAAAATATCCATCATTGGCGCAACGGGGTTTGTGGGTAAGGCCATCGTAGCTGAGGCGTTACTCCGTCATCATCAAGTCACGGCTATTTCTCGTCACAGCAACCAATTGTCTCAACATGCGTATTTAATTACCGCATCTGGTGATATCACCGATGTTGCTTGGCTAACCTCTCGGCTCAAAGGGCAAGATGTCGTCATTAGTGCTTTTAATGGTGGCTGGCAAAACCCAAATTTATATCAAGATACCGTGGCAGGTAACCAAGCGATTTTACAAGCTGTACAAAAATCAATGGTAAAACGGTTTATCGTTGTCGGTGGTGCGGGGAGTTTAAAAACCTCTTCAGGTGTTGATTTAATTGATTCTCCTAATTTCCCAACTGAAATAAAACCTGGGGCTCAAGCCATGAGGGAACTCAAAAGCCACTTACAATCTATCGATTCTCTTGATTGGACCTATGTTTCCCCTGCTGCGGTACTTGAACCAGGAGAAAGAACCGAAACATTCCGTTTAGGTGGAAGCCAGTTACTCATGAATGGCCAACACCCCGCAAAGATTTCCGTTGAAGATCTCGCTGTCGCCATCCTTGATGAAGCTGAACATGCACAATTTATTCGCCAACAGTTTACCGTTGCATATTAAATTAAATAAAAAAGCCGGTAACTATATACTTACCGGCAAAATTGATAACAGATTTGGTGTTTACTTAACTTAATTCACGTATAACTTTCACTTACTTTTCACGATGTTTTGCTGCATAAATCTCACTATTAACCCAATTGTGGTCTTTTTCCCACGTAAATAACCATTTACGTGTTGGGCCAGCCATCACATTAAGGTAATAGTTGTCATAACCTGCCATTGTTGCCATTGGGTGATACCCTTTTGGCACCATAACCACATCTTTGTTATACACCGCCATACACTCATCTAATTCACGATCATCTGTATAAACACGCTGCATACAAAAACCTTGAGATGGATTTAATCGGTGATAATAGGTTTCTTCCAAGTACGTTTCATTTGGCTCGTTATCAGTATCATGCTTGTGGCTTGGATAGGAACTAGTACAGCCTTCATCCGTATAAACTTCCACCACTAACAAGCTATCTGCCGCTTTATCATCGGGTAAAATATTATGTACATAGCGTTTATTGTTGCCATAACCCCGTTGCTCTGCCCCAATATCATCAGGGCCAATTAAGCGAGTTGGGTAAGTGCCCTTTCCTTTTGCACTGCAAACTGCGAGTTCCAATGCTGTTTCAGCTTTAACTTCAGCAAACTCTTGGGCTGTGACATAAACTGCATATGGTTTTTTACGTTCAAAAGGGTCCATGCGGTCGCCAATATTATCAAATGTTTGATTTGGCGTTTTAATCGTCGCTTTACCTGCCACTAGCACTAAGCACATTTCATTTTCACAAGCGGGTAAAGAAATCGACTCACCTTGTTTTAATTCATAAACATCAAAGTGAACATATCCCCAATTAGCGATTTTCGGAGTGATATGCTGAGTTCGCTTATGTGCATCTGGAGCATGATATTTCGACAGTAATTTTGACATAATTTTCCTCTGACACTTTAAGATTGCCTACTAACACCTGCAATCTGTTTTATTGACCTGTGGCCATCACTCAAAATACAGCCATCTAACTTTTTAATTCTTTTGAGCCTTTCGCTCTAAATACACTAAATAGTTCAGTTTGTGGCTAGGCGGCAAACAAGAGCATCGCAGGGAGCATACATAAGTATGTGACCTGTGTGGTCGAGTCCAACCACCAACACCTCAGGACCTCAGACTGAAATATAATGCCTAATCGTCTAAATAGTTCAGTTTGTGGCTAGGCAGCAAACAAGAGCATCGCAGGGAGCATACATAAGTATGTGACCTGTGTGGTCGAGTCCAACCACCAACACCTCAGAGCCTCAGACTGAAATATAATGCCTAATCGTCTAAATAGTTCAGTTTGTGGCTAGGCGGCAAACAAGAGCAACGCAGGGAGCATAC